>OIFS01000009.1_pt1 | contig 260497 bp, 242 predicted proteins | sample 1582131 | NCBI WGS metagenome assembly OIFS01 (sample SAMN07501065, study PRJEB24779) | human gut metagenome | isolation source: stool | host: human infant | place: USA: Pittsburgh, PA | reverse complement strand
TCCGAGAGAATACCGGCGGCAGCGGGCATCGTTAACTTAAGATACAAAAGCTGTCCGGAAATGGCGGGTCAAGATCACTAAAGGCGTGAAGCAGGCGAACGGCGAGTTGGTCGTAGAGGCGATGATGGATGTATCGCAGGTCGCTAACAGCGTGGTCTATATGGCCAGCGTCCCGCTTGATACCAATGTACAGTTTATCACCGTGATGGCGACCAAAATGCCGTTTGTCGGGCGTGGTTAAGCGTTCAGAAAATCTATTCACACCCAGGACACAGTCCGGTTACGCGTTAATGGCTAAACGGACTGTGTCGCGTCCCGGCCTCTTCACGTGACAGCGCCTTCCTCAGATGCCATGAGCAGAGGAGGAGGGGGACTACCATTGACACGGCGGTCCCGGAAAGAGCGTGTACATCAATTTACGACAAGCGGCTTAGACTTAGTTCGTGATGTGAACCTGGTTTTCTTTGATGGTGGATAAATGGGTGTGGTATCCATTAAAACAGCGGCACTGAAAGGCGCAGATTTTTTCTGCGCCTGTACGCTAATTAAAAATAAGCTGAAAATAACTGTATGCAGGATCTCTTCCCATATCCAGTATGCGATTAATACTGATGCCCTCTATTTTTAACCCATGATGGTCCGACGACTCAGGCAATTGTAAAATACCAAAAGCATTCACCAGTAACGTATTGGCGGGCCCCTGCAGTTCTACCAGAAAGGGTTCACGTGATTGATTTCGTTGCGTAGGTATTTGTGCATTTGGTTTTAATATTACCTTTTTAACCAGTAAAGGCAATTCCATACCATTATCTGCATACATGACACAGGATTGCCCAATGAATGGGGTAAAGTTGTGGCTGCAAATATCTTTCAGCATAATTTCATCCAGGTATTTTAGTCATTATGAGGCGGATACAGTCCTTCGATGGCAATACAGAAATTGATAGCCAGAAATGGGTTCATAACAGAGAATGGTGCGTTTGCTCCTGCAGGATCAAGATTTCCGCTCATGCCCATACCGCCAACGCTCACAGGATCGGACAGTGTGCTGGACCAAATATTGGCCAGCCCGGTACCTCCACCTGATGCGCCAATAAATGACGCTTGGGTTGATGGCTTGCTCGCTGGAGTAGCGGGTACAGGGGTGCCGCCAGCCAGTAGTTGTGCCTTCAGGTTGCTTGTGCCATGGGTATGCATAGGCATGTTTGCGGTTGTTAATGCGGCGATACTGTTGCCTCCTTTAGCGCCAACATTATGCGCGGGCATATTGATATCGGTTTGTGCCGGCCCGCTGCCAATAAGCATTCGACCAGACAGGTTTGGCAGGTTAAATGTCGTGGTGCCATTACCGCCATAGAATATACCCAGTAATGAATACAGGGCTTGATATTGTCCAACACTATATTGTTGCCCATAGCATAAAGCGAAACCATATGGAGGGTAGTTAAATGCAAAGGGAAGAATTGTACCCATATAGACTTCCATAATAACTCCTTGTTTAAAAGATGATTAGTGGAGCTTACATAGTTGGTCGGTGTCATTGGGAAATGACATTAATAGTGTGGACGATTAATGCTGTTTGTCGAATAATTTACGCTACAGTGGCACTTATAAATATTGTATTGGCACTAAATTAAAAACCGGACTGTGTTATTTTTATGCAGAATGTTCAACGCTACAGTCCCGTGTATACTTTTCAACACATATTGTTCCTTTTACGTGGCATGTCAGAAGTTTCCTCACTATAGGGGTTTTCGGTGAGATTAATGAGAAATTTATTGATCTATGCTCGGGGTATTCCGTTCCTCTGTCACAAATAAATGCCGCAGCAAGTAAACGGGAATCAGCGCCGGAGTCATTACCTGAAGACTCCCCGATAGTTTCTCGCGCTTTTCAGCGGCGGGAAGGATATCAGGGAGTGGTTCCGGGACAGAAAGGGTGGCCGGTCAGGATCCGGAGAGGCTCGATACGGCTTTTATTCTGGCGAAAACGCAGATTACGACGGATAACCACACCGACGCAATCTTCAAGCCCGGACGCGACAGGGAGCCGCCACTTTCAGGTAATCGATTTTAGACGGGAGGCTAGCAAACGAAAGATGAAGGGGGGCACTTAGCCCTATGATTTTATTTAAACCGTCTAAGGTCAGGAAGTCAGTGAACAATCAGCATCATTTAACATAATATACATTATGCGCACTGACATAAGGTTCTGCAGAATCCGGCTTTCTTTGGTCATCCTTGTCCTGTTCATGTACGGACTTAAATTGCCTGTTTGCCAACACCATGACGCAGCCTTTACGCATTAGCTACAGTCTCTGTCACTTGCGCTTGTTGTGTCAGGCATCTGCGGTGTTCCCTGATGAAATCGCATCTGCCAGTCAGTTGGTTCGTTTGTGCTCTTCACCCAAAGTGATGTTCGCAATGTCTGTCGACCGATGCCGCCTTGCTGGTCAATCGTATAACTCCGGTACGTTAATAACACGCACGTGTCATCCAGCACTGATAATGCAAAATCACTGGAATGAATTTCCTGACCGCTGGTTTCCACTATTAATGCACTGATCACATGCTCTCTGTCGTATCGCTGGCCTGAACGACCAATTTCAAAAAAATCTTGATGCAGCAATTTTTCCAGTGATGACCTCTGACTTCGCGTTTCTCTATGATGGAGTTTCTGCTCATTGTGCATGAGCAATGCCAGCAATTCTCTTGTCATCCCGATCTCCCTTATTCACTGTTCCAGGCCGAACCTGATGCGTTTCAGACCGGCAATCATGGCCTGTATTGGTGTTCTGATGGCCTAATCGCCGCGTATGAATTCTTGTGTGCTTTAATCCAAATTCTTAGTCCTTAAAAATGTATTAATAACAAATGATTACCATTACCGTTGACACCCTATCGTTGGCATTGTATAAAACCGCGCCTTGTTATTAATTCTCATTTACGTTTTTACCCGTTTCCGGCCAGGAAACTCGCTAACGAAGGATAGCGTTACATGAAAAAGGTCATCAGTGCTTTAGGATTGGTTTTCGCTTCGGTCAGTTCCGCGTTTGCTACCACCTACCCTGTCACCATCGAAAACTGCGGATACAAAGAAACATTCACCAAAGCGCCTGAGCGCGTCGTCGCGCTGGGTCAAAACACCGTTGAGATCCTTCTGTTGCTTGGCCTTGGGGATAACGTGGTTGCCAGCGCATTCTGGCCGACAAAAGTGTTGCCATCACTTGCGGAAAAAAACAGCAAAATCAAAAATCTGACCGTTGAAATCCCGACACTGGAATCCATTCTCGCGCAAAATCCGGACTTTGTCCCTGCCCAGATCCCTTTATTGCTGGGGCCGGAGAGCAAGGTCGCTAAACGCGAAGACCTCGCCACTGTTGGTGTTAACAGCTATATGTCTCCCGGAATGTGCGCCACCAAAAAAGGCGTTGGCGATATGTACGGAAGCCGCCAGAAGCTGTGGGATATGAGTTTCCTTTACCAGGAAATTATGGATTTCGCGACTATTTTTAATGTTGAAGATCGCGGCAATGCGCTGATTGCGGATTTCAAAAAACGGGAAAATAATCTGCGTGCCGAGTTCAGTAAAAACAAAAAAGACCTCTCGTTTGTTTTCTGGTTCTCCAGTTCCTCCCCGTCTGCTGACGCCTATGTTGGTGGCAAGAACAGTGCGTCAGGATTTATCGCAAATGTCCTTGGCGGCCATAACGCCATTACCTCAGAAACCGAATGGCCAACGGTTGGCTGGGAAAGCATCATCGCCGCTAACCCCGATGTCATCGTGGTCTCCAGCCTTGACCGCAACCGCTGGGCGCTGGATAACGCCGAAGAAAAAATTAAATTCCTGAAAAGCGATCCGGCGGTAAGTCAGCTTGATGCCGTTAAAAAAGGTCACATTGTCGTGATGGACGGCCAGGCGATGAACCCGACGATTCGTACCATTTATGGCGCTGAACAGATTGCCGAACAGCTCAGAAAAATGGGACTGAATTGATGAGTTGCGCAGTACAACAGGCCCGTCAGGGCCTGATACTCACCACATCGACGGTACTCGCGCTGATCCTTCTGTTGCTGGTAATTGCCACAGGCGTCAGTGTCGGCGAACTGTCCATTCCACTCAGCAGTGTGTTTTATGCGCTGACCAACAAAGCCGGACTCACCGAGGTGCCACTCAGCCGCATTCATGAAAGTGTGATTTGGGATTTCCGTCTGAGCCGTGCGCTGGTCGCGGCCTGCTGTGGTGCAGGGCTGGCGATTTGTGGTGCCGTTTTGCAAAGTCTGCTGAAAAATGCACTGGCAGAACCCTATGTACTGGGGGTATCGGCGGGCGCATCAACGGGTGCCGTGTCTGTCGTGGTCCTCGGTGTTGGTACTGGCGCTGTCTCCCTTTCTGCCGGCGCTTTTGCCGGCGCTTTTGCCGCTTTCGCTTTTGTCGCCTTTCTTACTAACGGCGCACGCGGCGGTAATGAGCGGACTATTCTGGCGGGCGTGGCGGCATCGCAACTTTTCAACGCAATCACGGCTTATACCATTAGCACCTCCGCCAGCGCACAACAGGCGCGGGATGTCATGTTCTGGCTGCTTGGCAGTTTTAGCGGTGTTCGCTGGCCGGAGTTTCAGCTGGCGCTGGTCGTCGTGCTGCTTGGCCTTGCGGTATGCCTTTTTTACTCCCGCGCGCTGGACGCCTTTACCTTTGGTGATGATGCCGCGGCATCCCTTGGCATCAATGTCCCTGTGGTTCGGTTGATCCTCTTTACAGCCACCGCGCTGATAACCGCCACCATTGTCAGTATGGCTGGATCGATAGGCTTTGTCGGTCTGGTTGTACCGCATATGATGCGCTTTTTCTTTGGCCCGCTTCACCGTACGTTGCTGATTGCCAGTGCTCTGGCAGGCGCGATCCTGATGGTGCTTGCCGATATCGCCTCAAGGATGCTGATCGCGCCGCAGAGTTTGCCGGTAGGCGTGGTCACTGCGCTGGTTGGCGTCCCTTTCTTTGCCGTCATTATCTATCGTTCAAGGAATAAGTAATGAGCATCACTGCTGAAAACATTACCTGGAAGATAGCGAAGAAAACTATCGTGAATAATGTCTCACTGTCTGTCTCCAGGGGGCAAACGGTGGGATTACTTGGCCCGAACGGTTCAGGAAAATCCTCGTTACTGCGTATTCTTGCCGGTTTACGCCGACCGGATGCAGGTACGGTAACCCTGGATGGCAACAACATTGCCCGCTTACCTAAAAAGCAGCTTGCCCGTCGTATTGCCTTTGTCGAACAACACGGGATGACCGAGTCCAATATGCGGGTTCGCGATGTGGTAAAACTGGGACGCATTCCGCATCATTCCGCCTTCTCTGGCTGGACGTCCCATGATGATGAGACAGTAAACGCCGCCCTTGAGCGGGTTGATATGCTCGGAAAAAGCGATCAAGGATGGCTGAGTTTATCTGGCGGTGAACGTCAGCGCGTGCATATCGCCCGGGCACTGGCTCAGGTACCGAGCGAGATCCTCCTGGATGAGCCGACCAATCACTTGGATATTCATCACCAGCTGCAATTAATGAAGCTGATCAGTGAATTGCCGGTGACCAGTATTGTCGCTATTCACGATCTTAATCATGCTTCGATGTTCTGTGACGCATTGATTGTTATGCAACAGGGCCAGGTCATTGCCACAGGCACGCCGCAGGAGATTCTGACCGAAGCGTTACTCTGGGATGTCTTCCGGGTGAAAACGCGTATTGAGATCTCGGCGTTTCATGGCAAGAAGCATATTCACATCCTTATCTGAAAAGACTCTCTGGATGCATTTACTCCGCCCCGCCACACATCTCTGGCCGCCCGTGTTACTGGGCAGCCAGTTTGTCTTCAATATCGGTTTTTACGCCGTCGTTCCCTTTCTGGCGATCTTTCTTCGTGATGACATGCTGCTTTCCGGCGGGATGATCGGCCTGATTCTGGGGTTAAGAACCTTTTCACAACAAGGCATGTTTATCGTTGGCGGTGCGCTCTCCGACCGATTCGGCGCCCGCAGCATTATCCTCTGCGGCTGTGTTATTCGGGTGGTGGGGTATCTGCTGTTGGCGCTGGGTGACAGCATCGCGCCCATTATTCTTGGCGCTTGCCTGACGGGCATCGGCGGCGCCCTTTTCTCTCCGTCCATAGAAGCCTTGCTGGCAAAGGCGGGCACGGACAGTGAGGCGAGCGGCAAGCGCAACCGCGCGGAATGGTTCGCGCTCTTTGCCGTTTGCGGCGAACTTGGCGCGGTGCTCGGTCCTGTTCTGGGTTCCGTCCTTGCCGGACTGGGATTTCGACAGGTAGCCCTGGCGGGGGCCGCAGTGTTTATCGTTGCGCTTGGCGTATTACATTTTTGCCTGCCACGTCATCCGCCGCGTCAGGCGGCGCTGCATATTACGCCATGGTGGACTACCTTTCGTCAGCCGCGATTTGTGGCGTTCATCATCGCCTACAGTTCATGGCTGTTGAGCTACAACCAGCTATACCTGGCTCTGCCGGTGGAGATTGCCCGCGCCGGCGGCAGCGAGAAGGATTTAGGCCCGTTGTTTATGCTGGCATCGGGGCTGGTTATTCTGTTTCAACTTCCCCTCGCCCGCTTTGCCCGGCGTGTTGGCGCAATACGAATATTGCCCTGTGGCTTTTTGCTGGTGTCCGTGTCATTTCTGAGCGTCGCCCTGTTCGCCGCATCGACGCCCCCGGACAGCTGGCTTCGCCTGTTGCCCGCCGCCTGTTTTGTTACACTGCTGACCATGGGGCAGATGTTACTGGTGCCCTCAGCAAAAGACATGATCCCACAGTTCGCCACGCCGTCCATGTTGGGTGCGCACTACGGCGCACTGGCAACCGCAGGTGGTATTGCGGTGCTGGCAGGCAATTTCCTGCTGGGCAGCCAGCTCGACCGGGCGTTAACGCCCTCCACCGATGCCATCTATCCCTGGTTGCAACTGGCGGTATTTCCATTATTAAGTGCCATTGCCCTGTTTTTTATCTGTCGATCCGGGCAGGAAAAAGAGATACGTTAACGCTCCATGTCACCCGATCTATTTTTCACCCACTCTTTGTACATGCCGGGAGACATGCCCATTACGGAATTGAATGCACGCCGGAAAGCCGTTTCATCGTTGTAGCCGCATTCACTTGCTACCTGAGAAATCGTTTTGCCGCGATTTTCCAGCAGCACAGCCGCTGACTCTATACGTACGCGGGTAATAAAGTTTTTTGGACTTTCCTGCGTGAGTTCTGTCATTTTGCGATTGAGCGTTCTGGTTGTCATATTAAGCGATGCAGCAAGTTGCTCAACAGTCATTGATGGATCCTGGAAACGTACCAGATGTTCGGCTTTGATAAGTAACGGATGGCGTGAATGAAGAAAACCAGCGGGCGCATAAAGATGTTGGGATAGCGGCTGGCTATCAGCAACAGCCATATCAGCGGTCAGTTTTGCCATCTCATCACCCGCGTACAGCCTGACAATGTGTATCGCCAGATCCACCCATGAAAGCGGCCCGCCGGTGGTGATGATATTGTGGTCTTCCACCAGCGCTCTCCCCCAGACAGGTTTTGCCAGCGGATAACGTTCACGAAACGTGTGAAATAACCACCATGTCGTGGCACACATCCGCCCATTTAACAGCCCGGCTTCCGCCAGGACAAATCCACCCGCACAGGCACCAGCCACAGCACATCCCTGCTGATGTTGTGCTTTTACCCACCGTGCTGCGTCGGTGATTGCTGCTTTGGAAAGCGGATATTTTTCTTTATCAAGACGCATACCGCTGGCAATGATCAGTGCGTATTTATCGCTCTCAAAAGATCCTTCACTCTCAATCTGCCTGCCCTGCGCGTCGATGACGGGTTGACCATCCGCCGTGACGATCTGCGCGCTAAAACCAGGTTCATTACCGACATCGCGATGACGCAGCGCCGGATTTTGCTCTGCCACCTGATTTGCCAGCCAGAACATATCTGACAATCCCGAAAGTGCCGATTTCATACTTCCCGGCACTGCGAGTAATGCAATTCGCATAATCAAATCCTGCTCATCCTAATGTCCGATTTTGCATGATACCTGTCATTAATGACACTTTATCGCGATCATGACGCGGAGTTACACTCTTTAAACATTATTTATGCGGATCGGGAATGCCCTGCTATGTCATTTTTTATCAATAAAATCATGCAATACACGTCACTCCTGCTCTGCCTCTTCGCAACAAGCGTTGACGCGCAGGAGTTAAATATCAAAAACATCGTTCTGGTTCATGGCGCATTTGCCGATGGTTCGAGTTGGTCTGCGGTGACCGCGCTCCTGCAGGCCAAAGGTTATACCGTGACCGCAGTGCAAAACCCGCTGACCTCACTTACAGACGATGTGGCGGCCACAGAGCGCGTTCTGCAACGACAACACGGCGACGTACTGCTGGTTGGTCACTCCTGGGGAGGCGCCGTGATTACTCAGGCTGGCAATGCTGAAAATGTGAAAGGGCTTGTTTATCTGTCGGCCCTGGTGCCCGACAGCGGTGAATCCGTTAGCGATACCCTTACGCGCCTTAATGCCCCTATGAATGGGTTGCAGGCCGATAAGAATGGCTTGATTTGGCTGGATAACCCGGAGATGTTCCACAACGTGATGGCAAATGATCTGCCTGAGCCTCAGGCGCGTTTACTTGCCGCAGCACAACAACCTATTGCGGCGAAAGCCTTCAGTGAAAAAGTTAATCTCGCCGCCTGGCATAATAAGCCGTCGTGGTATTTATTAACTGAAAATGACAATGCGCTTAAACCTGCCGTACAGAACTTATTAGCCCGAGAAGCTGGCGCTAATATCATCCGTGTTCCGTCAAGCCATATGTCAATGGTATCGCGCCCGCAGGACGTTGCGGCGCTTATTGATAAAGCAGCACACAACATTAAACAGTGACCTTATACAGGTGTATTGATCATGAAAATCTTACCTGTTGATTCCAGGATTTCAGGTTACGCAGCGCCAGCGCGATGTAAATAAGACCACGGAAGAGATTCCGCATGTCAAAAGTGCGATCGACTGTTACCACAACAGTTTCCGCATTTACTCTCTCTGCCTTGACTTAAATTGTAATAGGTGTACTTTTCAGGACATGAAAACACTCCTGATAATTGTTCCTGATGGCGGCATGCTGTTTGAAGCCGCTGGTATCGCCGACATTCTGATGCAGGCTAATCGTCTGCACGCGGATGGCCTCTCACAACCGCGTTACCGCTTTACGCTCGCCACCACCCAACCTCACCAGGTCATCCACGGTCAATCGGGGTTGAACCTGCTCGCCGATAGCCGTTTGCATGAAATCGACCCGCGTGAGCCGTGGGATACCATCATGATTACCGGACGCGGCGAGGATGAATACGAAGGCACTGCGGTGGTCGACTGGCTACGCCTTGCTGCCCCCCATGCGCGACGGGTGGTCTCCATTTGCGGTGGCGCGATGTTGCTGGCCGAGGCGGGCTTGCTCAATGGACGAAGAGCAACCACCCACTGGCGGCTGCTGGAAACCATGCAAACGCGCTTTCCTGAGATTACCCTCGAAGCCGGGCCTCTGTATGTTCAGGATGGGCCTGTCTGGACTTCTGGCGGTGTCAGTTCGGGCTTTGACCTGACGCTCGCGCTGGTTGAAGACGATTATGGCTTTAGCCTCGCGCTGGAGGTTGCCCAGAATATGGTGATGTATTTGCGCCGTCCCGGCGGGCAGCTCCAGTTCAGCCGTTACAATTTGCAGCAGGCCAGTAGCGTTGGCCCCATCAGTGACCTGCAAAGCTGGATCCTTGAGCATCTGGATGAGGATTTATCCGTCGACAAGCTGGCGGAGCGTGCGGCAATGAGTCCGCGCAATTTCACTCGGGTATTCACCCGTGAAACGGGAGCCCCGCCGGCGCGTTACGTTGCCGAGGCGCGCCTTGCCGCAGCACGTCATCGGTTGGAACAAACCAATGAGACGCTGGACAAGATTGCCGCTGAGACTGGCTTTGGCAGCAGTATCAATTTACGGCGGATTTTCGAACGCCAGTTGCACCTTACCCCCGGTGAATATCGTCAACGTTTCCATTGCCGCAAAATGGCGTAAAGTGATCCTTATTTGTCATTTACGCCAAACCGCTGGCGACCTACAGTGAACTCAGACATCAGATAAGAAGGAGTTCATCATGGTTAAGGTCGGTATTAACGGTTTTGGCAGGATCGGTCGCAACGTGTTACGTGCTGCGCTGGGTGATAAAGAGATTCAGATTGTGGCAATTAACGATCTGACTGACAGCAAAACGCTGGCGCATCTGTTAAAACACGATTCACTCCTCGGCACCCTCCCCGTCCCTGTTGAGTCAGGCGAAGGCCAGTTGATTGTCGGCGGGCAGCCCGTACGGGTCTTTAGCGAGCGCGATCCGGCAAATATTCCCTGGCGTGACGCTGGCGTCGACATTGTGATTGAAGCTACCGGCTTCTTTACCGATCGCGAAAAAGCAGCGGTCCATATCAGCAGCGGCGGTGCCAAACGCGTGATTATCTCCGCTCCGGGTAAAAACGATGACCTGACCATTGTTCTGGGGGTTAACGACCAGCACTACGACCCGGCCCGCCACTTCGTTGTGAGCAATGGTAGTTGCACCACCAATGGTCTGGCCCCGGCCGCCCAGGTGTTGCATCAGAATTTCGGTATTGAACACGGCCTGATGAATACCACGCACGCTTACACCAACAGCCAGGCCCTGCATGATCAGCCAGAGAAAGATCTGCGTGGGGCGCGTGCAGCGGCACTCTCTATTGTGCCGTATTCCAGTGGCGCAGCGAAAGCGCTGGGGAAAGTGATCCCGGAACTGGATGGCCGCCTTACCGGGTATTCCTTACGAGTGCCTGTCCCGGTGGTGTCGATTGTCGACCTGACCGTGACGTTAAAACGCGATGTGACAGTCGAAGAAGTGAATGCGGCGTTCCGCAAAGCTGCCGAAGCAGGTCCGCTGAAAGGGATTCTCGGTTACAGTGACGAACCGCTGGTCTCCAGCGATTATCAGGGCGACCCGCGCTCGTCCATTATTGATGGCCTCTCCACCTTGGTGATTGGCGGCAATCTGGTGAAAATTCTCGCCTGGTACGATAACGAATGGGGCTTCTCTAACCGCCTGGTTGACCTTGCGAAAAAAATGGCACAACGCGGATTGTAATAACACCCGCCAGAACGAAACCACGCTACGGCGTGGTTTTTCGTCTGATATATTCGATTAGAACGTGACCGGGGTATTCACCCACAGCACTCTGGCGACCACAGTGCCGGTATTGCGGTAGCCATGCGGGATCTGGCTCGGGAAATAGAACGAATCTCCCTGCGCCAGAGTCCAGACATCGTCTCCCAGACGCAGTTCCAGCTCACCTTCCAGCACATAACCCATCTCTTCGCCATGGTGTTCAATCAGTCCATCACTGGCGACGCCCGGCTCGATAATATGAATATTGCCCTGCAGTAAACCGCCTTTGTGATGCCAGGTCAGGTTCTCCAGTTCAATGCCGCCTTTTTTACTGCGTTGTAAAAACCGCTTACGGTTTCGCTGTTCAGGTTTCAGTACGGGTTGATCGGCTGTCCAGTCATCGGCCATCAGGTCGGCAATACTGGTCTCCAGCGCTTTTGCCAGACGGTGCAACATCGCCAGCGATGGCGAAGCGGCATCATTTTCCAGTTTGGATAACAGACTTTCCGAGCATTCCACTTTTTGTGCAAGCTGCTTAAGGGTCATTTCTTGCACCAGGCGGGCGTGACGTAGCCGCATGCCCAGCGGCGTTCCGGTAGATTTGTTGTCAGCGTTTTTTTTCATCTGTCTGCTTCATTAAAGTCTGCCAGGGCTGCGTTACGCAGGCCTGGCAAGAAAAATCATCCCACAACGACGAATTGGATCTCTTTCGGTGAGCAGCCATTAATCGGCACGATGTCCTGTGGACAGGCAGACATGACGACCACGCAATCCAGCTCGGCACGAATCTCTACATAATCACCTGCTTTACTGACGGTGGGCAACCAGGAAATGGAATAATCAGGATTTACCGGCGTGTTCATCCATAAATTAAGCGGTTGCGGTACTTCACGGGCGCGCAGACCAATCGCATTGAGTGCCATACGCATATTATCGGCGCAACTGTCGTGGTACTCCGTAATCCCCATATTGGTATAACGGTACAGATCGCAGGCGGCAATCAGCGTGTCATGTACGCCTGGCGAAGTATCCGTCAGTAGCGTGGCGATGGCGCGACGTTGGTTGGTCACCAGCACATCACCTGGCTGTGGGATGATTTTGTCGATAAAGGCCCGGGTATGCTCCATTGAGGCAAATTCGCTGAGATCGCTGCTGTTAAAAAACCAGGTATCGCACACCTGGCTTCCTGGGGTGTTGATTACCTTAATGACCTGCCCTTTTTTCAGCAAAACGGCGCGTCCGCAGCGTGGCGGGATGGTATACAGCTCATTTAACGCTGGCGCGCCATCGACTGAAATCGGGGATGTTGCCGTCGGGTTGATCCCCAGCGCATCGCCATTGTCTTTCTCGCAGCAGGTTGGATAGTGTGCAGTTGCAGTCATGATGTCACTCCTTTAAGTGATTGGGATAGCTCAGTCAGCGCGCAGGCCAGCGTACGGGCACCTGCCGCCAGTGAGCGAGGATCGGTATATTCAGCCGGGTTATGGCTAATGCCTTGATGGCTGGGGACAAAAAGCATACTGGTCGGACAAAGTTCGGCCAGATACATGGCATCGTGAAACGCACCCGACAGCAGTGTCGTATGCGCGATATCCAGCGCTTCTCCGGCCTCTTGCAGAATGTGATTGATACGCGCGTCAAAGGTGACCGGCGCTTTATTTAATAGCGGCTCAACGGTGACATGTTCACTCGAAAGCGAGCGCATCAACGCGTCGAGCTGCGCCAGCTTTTCTGTCGATGGATGACGGAAATCGAGGGTAAAACGCACGCATGACGGGATGGTATTGATGGCATTCGGCGTGACCTGCCAGCGACCAAAGGTCAGACGCAACGCGTCATCTGTTGCATCCCCCATTGCCTGCTCAATGTGAACAAGCTGTTGCCGGGCCAGGGTCATCGCATCCTGGCGCAGCGTCATCGGTGTGGTCCCGGCATGGGCCGATACCCCATGGCAGGTCACCTGATACCAGCGTACACCCTGAATGCCTTTGACGATGGCCAGCGGCAAATTGCGGCTTTCGAGCACCGGGCCTTGCTCAATATGCAACTCAAGGAAGCAGGCCATCTCGCGGTCCGGCCGCAGCGGGATTGCCGCAAAGCGTGTCTGATGCTGTGCCAGCGCATCGCGAAACAAGACGCCATCTACGCCCATTGCGCCAAGATGGTCGGATAATTTCCCGGGGTTAACAAAAGCACTGGACCCCATCGCCCCCGGCGCAAAGCGGCTGCCCTCTTCGTTAGTCCAGATAACCACTTCAACCGGACGTTCAGTGACAACCTGCGAGTCATTGAGCGCTTTCAGGCATACCAGCCCGGCTATTACACCGTAACAGCCATCGTAATTGCCGCCGGACGGTTGCGTATCAATATGGCTGCCGGTGACGACGGGCGAAACGGCTAATCGTCCCGGACGACGGAAAAATAAATTAGCGGCGGCGTCACGGTATATTTCACAACCGAGTTCACAAGCGAGATCAATAAGCCAGGCCCGCGCATCAAGTTCCACCTCACTTAACGCCTGGCGATCGACGCCGCCATCCGCTAACTTGCCAAATTCGGCCAACTGCGCCAGCAGATGGTTCAGCCAGTCTTCATCCAGCTGTCGGGCGACCTGTAGACTCGTTTCCCTCATGGTAACTTCTCCAGTTCTTCGACTTGAAGGGGACGACGAAACAGCGGTGCGAGAAAGTTTTTCAGGCGCTCGCTTTTCGGCTGCGTGAACATCTGTCGCGGCGTACCGCTTTCAAGAATGTGGCCGTCAGCCATAAACACCAGCCGTGACGAGATATGGGCGGCGAACGCCATCTCATGGGTGACCATCACCATGGTCATGCCCTGCCCGGCAAGGCTTCGAATGACATCCAGCACCTCTTCCACCCGCTCCGGATCGAGCGCCGAGGTGGGCTCATCAAGCAGCAATAGCTCAGGATTCAGCGCCAGCGCGCGGGCAATGCCTGTGCGCTGCTGCTGACCACCGGACAGACACACCGGCCAGTCATCGGCTTTTTGCGCCATGCCGACGCGATCCAGCGCGGCCATCGCTGCCGCTTTTGCCGCCTGCCGTGACATCTTTTTGCCCAGCACCAGCGGTGCGGCGACATTTTCCTGCACCGTCATATGAGGCCAGAGATTGAACTGCTGGAACACCATCGAGAGTGGCTTACGCACCTCGGCAATCAGGCTGGCGCTGTCGATATGGGCCGGGCCGCGCTGTGTGCCGGAATACCCGAGCAGTTGCCCTTTAATCAGCACGTCGCCTTTGTCGTACGCGTCGAGAAAATTCATGCAGCGAAGCGCAGTAGTTTTTCCGGAACCGGACGGGCCAATCAGAGTGACTATCTCGCCATGATCGACACGTAAATTGATGTCATTCAGCACCACATGGTTTGCGAATGACTTGCCTACATGGCGCATTTCGAGCACCGGTGCAGAGGTATTGCTCATATTATTCTCCGGTTCGTAGTACATGACTCAGTGTTCTTACGCTCAGACTGACGCCCTGTGCCAGCAGCCAGTAACTGATGATCAGCAGGGCGTAAGGCAAGACATAGCTGTAGGTATTGGCGACAATCTGACTCGTCGTCATGGTCAATTCCGGGACGGTGATGATTGACGCGATGGCGCTCTCTTTAATGGTCAGAATGAACTGGTTGCCTAACAGCGGCAGCGCAAAACGAACAGCCTGCGGTGTCTCGATATGCCAGAAACAGCGCACCGTCGAGATGTTGTTGGCCAGCGCCGCTTCGCGTTGTCCCGGTGAGATGCTGTTCCACGCGGCGCGGAAAATTTCTCCGAAATAGGCGGCGCTATACAGCATCAACGACAGCAGTGTGGCTTCAACCGCGCTCAGCATGATGCCGAGAGACGGCAGGCCAAAGTAGATGACGGCCAGTTGTGCCAAAAACGGGGTCCCCCGGACAGCCCACACGTAAACACGCCACAGGCGAAACGCCAGACCACGTTTGCCGCAGAGTCCGTTCAAGGCAAAGCCCAGCAGCATACCGCCGAACGCGGCACACAAACTTAGCCACAGAGTCACACCCAGCGCCTGAATATACGCTGGCAGGTATTGCATGAGTTCGGTCATCGTTGTTCCCTCTGCCAGTGCCGTTCCGCCTGGCGGCCCAACAGAGCCAGCAGGCTGGTCAGCAGTAAATAGACCAGGGCGACAGCCAGATAGACCTGTAGCGGTTGGTAAGTGGATGACGCCAGTTGCTGGCCCACGCGCATCAGATCGGTCAGTGCGATAACCGACACCACCGCCGATGCTTTGATCACATCAATCAGTTCGGAAATCAGCGACGGCAACGTTGCCCGGACAACCTGCGGCACCTGAATACGCCACAAAATTTGCCGTGGACTCAGCCCACAAATCGCCGCGGCCTCCAGTTGCCCCGGGTGAATACTGGCGAAACCACTGCTGAGGATTTGCGATTGATATGCGGCCGTGTTCAGCGTTAAGGCCAGCGCGGCGGCCACAAAGCCAGGAATATCGAGACCCAACTGCGAGGGCAAATAAAAGCAGAGCAGCAACTGCGCCAGCACCGGCGTGCCCCGGAAAAGACTGACCCATCCATGGGCCATCGTGCGGTAAATCCGTAACGGACTTGTCGACATCTGCCAGACGCCAATACCCACCAGAAAACCAGCGACCATCGCCGTCAGGGACAGCGCCGTCGACGTGAGCGCCCCCTGCGTCAGCATGGGAAGCCAGTGGATAAAGCTCGCGATAAAATCCGTCATCATTGACTGCTCACAGCGCCGGTTCAGGCATTTCTGTTGCCGGTACAGTCATCGTGAAGCCGAACCACTTCTGCTGCAGCGCCTTCATGGTGCCGTCGCGGTTGGCTTCGATAATACCGTCGCTGATAAGCTTAACCAGCGAGGCGCTGTCAGCATCTTTGCGCCCGACCCAACCAAAGAAGGTTTGCGGCCCGATCATTTCCGGGAGCGTGGCAAACACGCCCGGACGGGTTTTAATCAGCGGACCCAGGTTTGAAAGCGACTGGGCGACCCCGTCAAGACGGCGAGAGGCCAGATCGGCGTAAGCTTCATCAAAGGCCACATACTGTTTGATCTCTTTAATGCCCGGTTTGCCGCTGGCGCGCAGCGCCTGGTCGAAGGATTGCAGTACCTGCAACTGACCGGAACCGGCCTGCGATCCCACGACTTTGCCGCTCAGGTCATCCGGGGTTTTGATCGCGTCGTCTCCCGCCCTTTTGAGCAGGGCAACAGTAGATTCCGCTATCGGGGCGGTAAAGCCAAAGTGCTCAATACGCTGTTTATTGACGGTAACGGCAGTGACCACAAAATCGAATTTCTTCGCATCCAGCCCCGGCAGGATGCCCTGGAAAGGCAGATCCAGCTGTTTCACTTTCACGCCGGGCAGGGATTTCGCAAGAATGTGGTTCATCAGGTCAACGTCGTAGCCGACGATTTTTCCGTTATCGACATATTCAAAGGGGGCATATCGTGCTTCGGTGGCAACGGATATCTCTTTGGCCTCTTTGACTCTTGCAAGCAGATCGGCGCTGAGCGCCGAAGAGCAAAAAAGACTGGCAGATATCAGTGTCAGACAGGCGGGTAAAGTCAAACGGGTCAGTGTCATGGCATGCTCTCTGAAAGTGATTTGAACATCAGTAAAGTTACTTGAACGATATTAGAGAGGCATGAAACGTGCCAACTGGGTGAGCAGCGACGATGAATTTCATATTTCATTGAAAAATAAGATAAATATTGCAGGTGAGTGTAACATATGCGATCCCTGTCGGATATCAGGGATCGGCATGTGCACATTTGGCGTGCATGGGCATGGTGCTTTTGCTGCTTAAAAAGAGTGCAATGCGCGTTATTGATAACCTGAATCAGCCCGGCTGACGATGTGATTTTTCTCGTAACGCCAGCGCTTCATGGCGCTGTATGAAGTCATTTTTAAGCTGGCTGTAGCGCTCAGACAGGTTTCCACTGTGTTCTGCCGCCTCGCGTTTTACCCTTTCGTATTCCTGAGCGATATCGCTGTGCTGGCGCAAATAATTACGAAATGCCAGATGTCTTAGCGTGTGCTGGCTGCCCAGCTCAAAGGCATGAAGATGATGAGTTCGTTGATTCTCGCCTTTGACAAAATAGCGCCTGCCCGGAATACCATACTCACCTCGTGGCGTGTAGCCCGCCTGGCGCAGGGTGTCGTTATATTTATCCAGCAGATGTAGCGAGGGCACTTCCAGCAGGATATCGATGATGGGTTTTGCCGCAAGGCCGGGAACGGCGGTACTGCCAATATGGTGGATAGCGACAGGTATATCTGATAACACCCGTTGTAATAATAACGCTTCTTTCTGATAGCGCTCGGGCCAGATGGGATCACTTTGCTCGATAGCAATACGGCGCCCGGTCATCTTGTTCCCCTTAAGAGATACGACGGTTTACTGCCTGATGGTGAAGACTGGGTTGCTGGTCTTTCAGGATGAATATTCATTGCTCTCCGCACTGGCGGTGGAGACAATCCAGTCGCGGAATTTGCGACTCATCTTTTGCAACAGCGCCGATTCGTCATAGACCAGATAATAGGCCAGCAACGAATCAATGGCGATGCGCAACGGATTGATCAACAGCCCTTTTTTCAATTCATCACGAATAAGCGTACTCCGAATAAGCGCAATGCCTTTCCCGGCAATCGCCGCTTCCAGTACGCCATTCGAGTCGACAAATACCGGTCCTTTTTCCTCAATGGCATGTGCGATACCGGCGGCCTTAAACCAGACGGCCCAGTCCATGCGATGTTCATCGTGCAGTAGGGTGAATTGGGTCAGATCCAGCAGCGAGGTCAGTGTTTGCCCTTCGGGAATAAGCGTTGGGCTGCATACCGGAAGAAGACGATCGTTGATCAGACATTCGGCCTCCAGGCCCGGATAGCCTCCGGCACCGTGTCTGATGGCAAAATCAATCCCTTCGGTTAACAGATCCACCTGACGATTAGTGGTACTGATTTGTACCTCAACGCCGGGATTTTGCTTTTCGAACGCGGGCAGGCGCGGCAGCAGCCATTGAATAGCAAAACCACTGGTACAACTGACGGTAATGCTGTTTTGCTTCTCGTCGTCCATCAGACGCTGTGTGGCTTCGGATATCTGGTCAAATGCCGGACGGATAGCACGCAGATAAATACGCCCTTCTGTCGTCAATTCCAGCGCCCGCGCGCCACGAATGAACAAGCGTGAATGCAGCATCTCTTCGAGTTTGGACACTTGTTGGCTCACGGCACTCGGCGTCACGCATAACTCCTCGGCGGCCCGCTTAACACTCATGTGTCTTGCCGCAGATTCAAAGCACATAAGCGCATGTAAAGGTGGCAATTTCATCGTCGCGTCAATTCCATGATTTAGGAAAACTTAATTATAGAAGAAATCCTTGCTTGTCATGTCCCGGGCTTACGTTTTAGTTTTTTTGCCATCTGCTGACGAAACACATGGTTATCACATGCGCCCTTCTGACTACTCACGACTCGTTTTGCTGGCCGCTATCTGGGGCGCCAGTTTCCTGTTTATGCGTATTGCCGCCCCCGAATTCGGCGCAGTCCCCACGGCCTTTCTCCGCGTTCTGTTTGGTGCTATCGGTCTGGCATGTCTGCTGGTTATGATGAAATCCACCTTTCGCTTCGAGGGAAAATTTGGCGTAGCGCTGATGCTCGGGGTGATTAACTCCGGCTTGCCTTTTCTGATGTATTGCCTGGCGGCAACGCGCTTGCCGGCGGGATATTCAGCTATCCTCAATGCCACTACACCCTTGATGGGAGCGTTAATCGGCGGCCTCTTTTTTGGCGAGACGCTAACGCTGCGCAAATGGGGCGGCGTGCTTTCCGGAATCGTTGGCATCATGATTATCACGACAACAGCGAAAACGGACGTAACAGGCAGTGTTGTCATAGGCGTCATTGCCTGTCTTGTCGCAACCGCCTGCTACGGGCTGGCCGGTTTTCTGACGCGTCGCTGGATAAGCCAGCGCGGGGGACTGGACCCGAAGATGGTCGCCTTCGGCAGCCAGCTCGGCGCCACGCTGTTTCTCTTACCTTTCTTTGTCGGTTCGGTCAGCCATGGCCCTGCCATTTTATGGCTACAGGGCGGCGTCTGGGCGAGCGTTATCGCGCTTGGGCTGATGTGCACAGCCCTTGCCTATATTCTCTATTTCCGGTTGATTGCCGATATTGGTCCGCTACGTTCATTAACCGTCACGTTTTTAATTCCCCCCTTTGCCGTGTTGTGGGGATACCTTGTACTCGGGGAAACCCTGAGCGAAGGCTTCGGCATGGGCGCGCTGATCGTCTGTCTTGCGGTCTGGATGATCGTAAACCCAGGCAAAAGCCCCACGCAGTAAAGATTCAATCCTTATCGATGGGGAGCAGACATGCGCCGTGTCCGATGCCGTCCAGGCCGGCGGTCGCCGCCCATTTCATCGCGTCTCTGGCGATAAGGGATGTGAGCACCTCAGGCCGAGGCGGCAGCGAATAAGCCTGGCGTGGTGCCAAAGTGTGCGCGGAAGTGTTTTATCAGGTGGCTTTGATCGAAGAAACCCACATCGCTGGCGACTTGTGAGGCGTTTACGCCACGGGAAAGCAGACCTTTCGCCCTGACCAGGCGAATCTGCGTCAGATACTGGTGCACTGACAGGCCGGTCATGGCCTGGAAAGTCCGCATAAAGTAAAACTCGCTTAGGCCTGCGACAGCCGCAATCTCTTTCACGGTCAGCGTGTGCGCGTAACTGCAATGCAGAAACTCAATGGCTTTGCGGATATCGGCGCGCATAAAATCCTGACGTGCGCCTTTGACTGACCGTTCACCATAATTACCGATGAGAATGTTGAGTATCTGGTACATTACGCACGTTTTTTCCAACGGGTCGTCACTGGCATTGAGCACCCGGGCAGCATGGAGCATACGCCGGGCAATCCGTGGATCGTGGCGCATGCCGTCGGTACCAAAATTGACGTCTCCCCGCCCTTTCAGTACGGTTTCAGCCACGTCATTAATCAGGCTTTGCGAAGGATAGAACGCGCAATAGTCCCAGCCTTCATCACGCTGCACTGCCTCACCCGTGTGCACTTCGCCGGGCATGATCACCATTACTGTTCCCGCCGCCGCAATCCCTTTCTGTCGGGATATTCGGGTGCGCTGGGCACCTCGGGCAAATGCCGCAATCACGAACTCGTCATGGAAATGCGGCGGATAACTGTGCTCATAACATGAGGCCTGCAGGATTTCCATTCCCCCATGCAGTTCGTTATCACGCCAGAGCCTGATGTCATCCCGTCTGTTTTGCGTCACGTCCTCGTTCTCCAGCCTTTATCCCTCTAATTTTTACAAATGCGCAGGATTTTACTATCGCGATTTTTCAGGATCCTTAAGATTGCACATTCCGACGAGAAAGAAAGGGAAAAGTGATGTTGATGAAGAGTGACGCCATGCGCAAGGACGATCCCACCGCCCTGTTTCGTGGCGGTGTTGCCGCTTGCCTGCCTACCATCCCTGGCTACTGGAGTATCGGTTTCGCCGCAGGGGCTATCGGGACCCTGTCCGGGTTTACCGTCTGGCAAACGGCGTTTCTGGCGACCGCGCTCTATACCGGCTCGGCCCAGTTTTTGTTCTATTCGCTCTGGTCTGCGGGCGCAGAAATGGCGTCGGTGGTACTGAGTGTGTTTCTGGTGAATTTACGCTATCTGCTGATGAGCTCCGCAATGAGCGTTTTCTTTCGCGAGCAGACGACACTGCAGAAAATCGTAAGTGGCTTACTGTTGACCGATGAAACCTTTGGCGTGGCGGTTCAGCGCGGCGGCCATCAGGGTACGGTGCCGTTCGCATGGATGTTTGGGCTTAACCTGGCCGCGTGGCTGAACTGGATCCTCGCCTGTGTGGTAGGTGGAAGTCTTGCCTCTGCGCTGCCGCCCGCATTAATGGAAGGATTAAGTTTCAGCCTGGTCTCGATGTTTATCGGCCTGGTGCTGATGATGTGGTTTGCCAGTCGGCAGAAAAAACTGGAAACGTTCAGCGTGGCGATTGCTGTGCTCGTCACGTTCTTTGCCGCCGGTCATATGGCGCTGAGCGTCATTGTGATTGTCGCCGCTTCACTGTCGGCAACGCTGGCAACGGCATTATTACGCGCGACGCAAAAAGGAGCGAAATAAGATGGAGAGAAACATTCTACTGACGATTGCGATCGCGGCGCTGGTGACGGCGTTGATGCGCACGGTGCCTATTTTACTGCTTTCCCGATTTCGCCTGGCTCCGGTCGTTCAGCAGTGGCTGGGGTTTATTCCCGCCGCCATTATGGCTGCCATTATTGCGGCGGAACTGATCGAAAAACCGGCCATGACGAGCAACGGTATCAGCATATCGTTACTGGCGGCTGCCATTGCCGCCATTACCGGGATTATCACTCGTGGGCTTTTTGCCACCGTTATCGCCGGGATGGTGGCCTATTCGGGCCTGCGGTATTTTTTCGGCTTATAGTCACAAACTGATGTTATAACGCACGACATCACCCAGTTCCGCAACCTGATCATACAGTTTTCGGGCTGGGTTGTTCGTTCGCGTCACCCAGTAGAGTTTTGCCCAGCCGCTCTTCTCACCCTCCTGACGAATCGCCTCAATCAGCGCTCGCCCCGCACCGCGACCGCGCTGTTGCGTATCCACATACAGGTCTTCCAGATAACAGATGGGTTGCGTTACCCACGTACCTTCATGCATGACGCACAGGGCAAACCCGGCCAGTTGCCCATCGACAACGGCGACACGGCATAACAGTGTGGATTCGGGGGAGTGAATGCGCGCCCAGGTTGCGCGCGTGACGACATCACTTAGCGTGCTGCCGGCAAAATCCAGATAGCCCTGCCACAGCGCTAACCATGCAGCATAGTCCTCGGGTCTGGCCTCGCGTACTTCTACGTCCATTTTTTATCCTTTTGAAACATCACGCGAGGAGCGATATTACGCCCGTTTTTTCCTGTAAGACAGTTCAGTTTTCCGGTAGCAGGCGTTGGCATACGTCACGTACAAACGTCCGTAACCAACGGTGGGCCGGATCGACGTCAGAACGGGGATGCCACAGTAGCGATACGGTGATCCCGCGTGTTTTCACTGGCAGTTCGAATACCGACAGATCGGCAACCGCCGACTGATTTATGAGAAACGAGGCCGGAACCAGCGCAACCAGATCCGTCGCCCGGGCCACAGCCAGCGCAGCGGGAAAACCGGGAACGATGGCCGCCACTTTTCGTGTAAGCCCCACTTCTGCCAGCGCCTCGTCCACTGGGCCGGACAGGGTTCCCCGGCGTGAAGCCACAACGTGTTTCCATTCACTATAATGTGACGTTGTCACTTCTTTAAGCTGTCCCAGCGGGTGCCCTTTTCGCACCACACCGACGAATCTGTCGCGAAACAGCGCCTGGACGCGGATCTCCGGCCCCATCTCACTGAGCACGCCAATCTCAAGATCCACCAGCCCTTCACGTAAAGGGTGCGGCGTCTTCTCAGGCTTTGCGACAAAACGCAGGGTTATTCCTGGTGCAACTATCGCCGCTTCTGCAATCAGCGCCGGGCCAAATACTTCCACAAAACCGTCGTTGGCGCGCAGGGTAAAAAGCTGTTCATGGGTGCGAATATTCAGTTCAGTGTGTAGCGGGCGCAGTAAGGCGCAGGCTTCAAAAGCCGCATTTTGCGTACGTTCGCGGATCCCTTCGGCATAAGGCGTTAGCACCATATTGCGCCCCGCCCGCACCAGTAAAGGATCGCCGGTAGTCTCTCGCAGACGACCGAGCGTGCGGCTCATCGCCGAGGCGCTCAATCCGAGACGGCGCGCCGCCACCGCAACACTTCTTTCGGCGAGCAGGACATCCAGCGCAAACAGAAGATTCAGATCGGGTTCGGTCATTCTATGTCCTTTATTGATATGAGGCGTCTGGTGCAGGTTATAAGTGCAAATGCTGCGTCTTCCGCCCTGTATATCGGGTCATTATAGTGACCTCTCGCATCTATTTCGCAGAGGTTTTTTTATGCACTTGTTCACTGATCAGCCGGGTGATGAAGGCCTGCCGGGGCACGAACGCCGTCTGGCGATGGCAGCAGTAATGACCAGTACCACAATGGCCGTATTTGACGGTTCGATGGTTAATATCGCCCTGCCGCACATTGCCCGTGTGCTTGAGATTTCCTCGGGCGATGCGGTATGGATTGCCAATGGCTATCTGTTATCTGCCGCCATGACACTGGCCATTTTCGCCGCGCTGGCACCCCGGACAGGATTTCGTGCCCTTTTTGCCGCCGGAATAAGCCTGTTTACGCTGGCGTCTTTGGGCTGCGCCCTGTCGACCTCACTGGAGATGCTGGTAGCGATGCGTCTGCTGCAGGGGATTGGCGGGGCCGCGACATTAAGTATTGCGCCCGCCATTTTGCGCTCCATTTTCCCTGGTCGGTTGCTGGGGCGGATCCTGGGGATCCACGCCCTGCTCATCGCCGCCAACACGGCAATCGCCCCGGTTGTCGGCGGCGCATTACTCGCGTCCTTTGGCTGGCAATGGTTGTTTGCAATCAATCTCCCTTTCGGCGTCATTGCCCTGTTACTGACGCTGCGCGTTGTGCCTGCCCATCGCGCCAGGATGAATGGACGCTTTGATGTTGCCGGCGCCCTCTTTTCAGCCATGATGCTGGGCGCCGTGATCATGGCCTCAAACGCCTTCTCGCGACCCGGTGAAAGCGGAGGCACGCTTCTGACCCCGGCGCTCTACGGGCTTGCGGCTGTTGTCTCGGGCATCGCTTTTATTTACCGCCAGCGCCGTGCGGCCCATCCTCTGGTGCCACTTGCGCTTTTTTCTTCTGCCCGTTTCTCACTGGCCGCTTTAACATCGCTCTCTTCATTCGTCAGCCAGGGGATGACCTTCGTGGCGCTGCCGTTTCTGTTTCAGAGCGTTTATGGCTATAGCGCGTTTACCTCCGCGCTGCTTTTCACCGCCTGGCCGGTTGGCATCGTGCTGGTTGCTCCCCACGCCGGACGACTGGCCGATCGCTATGCGCCCGTCGTGATTTCCACGGCCGGATTATGTCTCTTTGCCCTCGGGCTCCTGTTGTTAGCGCTGTTAGCGGATAATGCGCCGGTCTGGGACATCTGTCTTCGTGGTCTGGTGTGCGGGATGGGGTTTGGTTGTTTTCAAAGCCCCAATAACCGGGAGATGCTGGCCAGCGCGTCCCGGGAACACAGCAGTTATGCGTCGGGCATTCTCGCCATCATGCGCACATTTGGTCAGTGTCTGGGGGCGGCAGTGATTGGGGTGATCTTGTCAGTCTGTGCCCCTTCAGGCTCCCTGGCGCAAGAGGCGTTTGCGGTACGGCTGGGACTGTGGCTGGCGGCGGGCACAACGCTACTGGCGATTGTGGTCAGTCTCAGTCGTTTAAAAGTCCGTCCTGCAACGTAAAGGGTGCAGGGCCAGAAATGCCGTTCTGCGAAGAGGCTGAACGGCATTTTTACCTTACTCGCCCAGGATAACAAACCGCGAGCTGGCAAAAGCCTCATAGACATGCTGATTAGGGAATGGCGGGAAAGTGGCTTTTTTTGCCGCACTGACCAGCGCCTCGCAGTAGGCTTTATTCCCATCACGCGACTCGACATTGTGAAGCTTGTCATCGTAAGCAAAATCCATGTGCAGCCGGCATTTTTTATTCTTCCAGGCGTGGCGGTCGGCTAACTGGGATTCAATAGCCTCTTTTATAGCAAGCGCCTGTCTTCCGTATTCATCCTGGTCGGTATAACGTCCGGAATCACAGTCACTCAGCGCGATCGTTTTATGGCAGTTATCCGGGTGCAAAGGTGTGCAGCCGGCAACCGCGCCCGTCAGGAGGACGAGCATCAGAATTTTTTTCATTCCCTTCCCATTGAAATTATTGATTATAAAAAAGTTATTTTGTTTTTCTGGCAAAATAATCACGCATCGAGTGACAGTGCCACACAGGGGTTTTGCCTATTTAAAACTATCCAGCGCACGCTTTTGTTTCCCTTTATCATCAAAATTCTCGCGGTCAAGCCACGCGTCGAGCGCAACACGTAGCCGGGGCCACTCACTATCGATAATGGATAACCAGTCGGTATCGCGATTGCGCTGCTTACGGGTCATCACCTGGCGAAAACGCCCTTCAAACGTGAACCCGATCCGTTCAGCTGCGCGCCGTGAGGCGATATTCGTTGCATCGCAGCGCCAGGCCACCCGGCGGTACCCCAGGGCGAAGGCCTGACTCAGTAGCAGATAGAGCGCTTCTGTACCCAACACGTTGCGCTGCATTAACGGGGACCAGGTCACGTGACCGATTTCAATCGCTCCGTTAACGGTATCAATCGCATTCCAGCACACCACGCCACAGGCACGACTATCGGTACCGTTGATAACGGCATACGGCACCAGACTGTCGTCCGTCATTTTGTTCGCTACCCACACGGCCATTTCGTCCGGGGTCGCTGGCCTGTTTGCTCCCAGCCATGTCCAGTCCCGGTCATCCTCCGCCAGCGAAAAGGCCTGGTAAAGCGCATCGCTATGGTTTGGGCTGAGGGGCACTAACAGACAGTACTGACCGCGCAATGTCATACGCGCGGGCCTCGTGACAGGCTGCCAGTCCGGCAGCGCAAAACCGACCTGCTGGCCGTACTGGTTGGTTTGGGTAACGTTCTTCATCGGTAACATCCTTGATGGGCGAGAGGCGTTTTACCTTATGTTTCATCTTTTTATAGCATGATGAAACATTGATTACGGCATACTGTTAATGATGGCGCAATAGTGTTCCATGATTATTTATCACCCTTGTGATGCCATGTCTGGAGAACAACACGTGAGATATCACCCCCTATTCCGATGCCGTGCGCCGCTTGCGCTCGCGATTAGCATACTGTTGCCTGGCGTGAGCCTTGCCGCTTTACCGGTCGGACCGGAGGTGGGCGATCAGACTTTATCCCCCTTTTACCGCTGGGATGCCGCGCTGCCCGACAAACCCGGTATAATGTTGCGTGAAGAGCCAATGAAGCGCCAGCCGGAGATCGCGGCGGGGCAATCGCGGCGTATCCTCTACACCTCCCGCGATGTGCGCTGGAATGCGGGTATTGTCCCCGTAAGCGGGACGCTCTATTTTCCGCAAGGCAAACCGCCACCCGGCGGCTGGCCGCTGATTGCCTGGGCTCACGGCACGCTCGGCGTTGCTGACGTCTGCGCCCCCTCCTGGACGGGCCACACACCGCGCGACGCGAGTTACCTCAATAAATGGTTGCAACAGGGTTTTGCCGTTGTTGCAACGGATTATCAGGGACTTGGCGGGCCGGGGCCGCATCCTTATCTGATTTGGCAGGCCGAGGGGCGCTCTGTACTTGATAGCGTCCGCGCGGCGCTACAGGCCTACCCGCAACAGCTCGCCAATCGCTTTGTGATAACCGGGCAGTCGCAAGGTTCAGGGGCATCGCTGGGGGCGAGCTACATGGCTCCCTCCTACGCGCCTGAGCTGAAACTGCTGGCAACCATTGCCACGGGTCTGGTCGCAACGTTCCCTGAAGGCCCCGTTGCGGCCGGAGACGGGCGAATTCATGGCACACCGCCACGGCTGGAGATGCTACGCCTGATCGGTGGTTCGCTGGCAGATGATGCACCTGCGCCTGAAAAACTGGTGACAGCAAACGGTGCAACGCTGCTGGCGAGGGCTAAGATTTCCTGCATGCCGGAACTCGGACATGATCAACGTAGGCTGCATCTGAATGCTGACAATGCGTTTGTAGGGGGGCGTGAACAGATCACAGCTATGCTGAAACCTGTCACAGATATGCCATTAGCTCGTTTTCCCGCACCGCTGTTTCTGGCGACCGGTCTGGCAGACCGCACGCTGTCGCCCTATCACCAGTATGCCGCCGTGGCCGCGCTGTGTGCCGCAGGCAATCCCCTCGAATGGAAAACCTACGCGGGCATTACCCATAACGGCATTGTGAACACCGCGTTTGCGGATGAGCTCGCCTTTGTTCAGGGGGTGCTTGCCGGCAAGCCGCAGCCAAACAGCTGCGGGTCACTGGTTATTCCGGGAAAGGCGCAGCCAGCAACAAAAGGCATTTTGTATAACAACTGATTTTTTAAGCGCCGCCGTTTCTGAGAGAATGGTTTGCTCAATAATACGGACCCGCCATAAAAAGGATGCCTTTGTTTTTACGCGTAACGACAGAAGTAACCGAGCAAGAGCAAAACGAACTGCTGGACGGTTTACGGGAATTTAACCGCCCTTTTATCCAGAATCGTGAATGGGGGCCTATTGGCGTATTTTGTCGCGATGTAAACGGCAAAATGACCGGTGGATTAATTGGCACGCGTAAAAGCGAATGGCTGTCTATCAGCTATTTATGGGTTAGCGAAGCCATGCGTGGTTCCGGACTGGGTACAGAATTGATCAGGGCGGCAGAGAGAGAAGCGGTGAAACAGGGGTGTCAGCAATCACTGGTGGATACGTTTAGCTTTCAGGCATTGCCGTTTTACCAAAAGCAGGGTTATGTGCTGCAGATGACGCTCAATGATTTTCCCGAAAAAGGCATCCAGCGCCATTATCTTACCAAGACGCTGGACAGCCTGTAATGTTTAAAGGGAGTCCGGGTTAGCCAGCGCCCGGTCTCTGCCCTGAATTTTTGCCATATACAATGCCTTATCGGCCCCCTCTTTCAGGCGAATAACATCATCTTCACTCCCACTGCCGATCAGGGAAAAACAGCCGGCGCTGAGGGTCACGACTTTGTTTGTCGCTCCCGATTCTCCATGCGGTATTTTTGCGTTGCGCACGGCTGCCACCGCCTGACGGGCAACAAACAGCGCGGCCTCTGGCCCGGTATCCGGCAGAATAATCGCAAACTCCTCGCCCCCGTAACGGGCGATCAAATCGGCATTGCGCAGTTTAAGTTTCTGGATGATTTCGCCAACCGTGCGCAGACAGTTGTCGCCTGCCACATGGCCGTAGAAGTCGTTATAACGCTTAAAGAAATCGATATCGAGCATCACCAGCGAAAGTGGCTTTTTACTCAGCGAAGAGGCTTTCAGACTTTGGTTCAAAAACAGATCGAACTGACGGCGATTGGCAAGCCCGGTTAACCCGTCTGCCAGCGCCATCAATTGCAAAGTATGGTTGATACTGGTCAACTCATCACGCAATTCCGCCAGTTCGGTCTGATTACGCACGTTCATCCGCACCTGGCGAAAAACGATAGTTCCCATCAGCAACGTACCCAGCAGCAACATGGCGTTAAGCACCAAATCCGGCAGACTGTCTTTTAACCAGCGTGACCAGAGTGCCGGTTTGTCATAACCGGCGGCCACGACCAGTGGATAGCGTTCAACCCGTGCAAATCCAAAAATACGCTCGACGTGATCGAGCGCCGAAATCCAGGTGGCATTACCGCGATCTTTTCTCGCCAGTTCACGGGTAAACAGCGGGCTCGCCGACAGATTGCGGTTAATGACATCATCCGGGAATGGACGTACATACAACGCCGTACCGTCAGTAATTAATAAAGCCAGCAGATCCCGGTTTTCCAGTTCGAAATAGCTGTAGAAGTGGCGGAAGTAATCTACCCGAATAGTCGCGAGCACTACCCCGGCAAAGCCTCCCGCCGAATCGCTAAGGCGCATTGAGACGGGGATCACCAGATCCCCTGTTGAACGGCTGGTAATCACCCGCCCGATATGAATATTGCTGTGCCCGTTACGCTGGTGATAGATAAAATAGTCGCGATCGCTGCTATTACTGATCGGTGGGAATCTGCCCAATGCTGTGGCTTTCATGTTTCCCTGCGCATCATAGATGAACAGTCCGTGCAGTTGCGGCAGGCGGTCTTTCAGGTCGGCTAATAGCACATCGAACCGGCTGGCATTCAATGTTGAGATATTATCTGACGGTATGGTACGGCGTATATCGCGCAGTGCCAGTTCGGCCTGTAGAAAGGTATCTTCCGCCTGACGCGCCTGGGAAACGGACAGGTTGATGGCATTACGTTCCATATCCTCGACGGCACGGTCCCATGAGCGGGTGAGTGTCCAGGTGCTGGCGGCCACGCCCGCCAGTAACAGTGCGGTCATGAAAAAAGTGATGCTGCGTCCAAGGGAGGAATTCAGTGCCAGCGCGCCTGATATATGTTTATTGATTTTCATTTTTTCCTCTTGCTTCGCATCCCGTCCTTTAAGTTAAGCATGAAAATAAGATGCTTTATAAGCAAGATAATGTTCCGGGAAGGATGAACTGCGATGACTGGCGCTATTCCCAGCGAATAAAGGGGGTTCATTGATTGAAATTAAATCGATTATATCACGTCATTCAAAGGATATATCCTGCGACACCTTGTGTCCGCTATTCAGCCGTAAAGAAGAAACGGGTGATATAAAAGGGAGAATGATATTACCCCATTCTCCCTCTTATTGTGCCAACGCCGTGTTAACGCTTTATGCGCTGCGGCCAGTTAATCGACGAAACACCGTTGAGTATCGGGCGTGCAAAAAGGAAGCCCTGGAATCGCTCAATCCCGGCAGCATCAAGCCAGCTCCACTCTTCTACTTTTTCGACGCCTTCCGCCACGACGGTAATTTGCATCTCAGCACAGCAATCGATAATAGCTTTGACGATAGCCTGCTTCGGCCCGTGCATATGGATATCGGTGACGATACTCCGGTCGATCTTCAGTTTGTCCGGCTGAAACTTGGCAAGTAATGACAAACCGGCAAATCCGGAACCAAAATCGTCGATCGCCAGACCAATTCCCGCAGCACGTAACTGACGAATCGCAGACGTAAATTCGTCATACCTGGAAATCACCTCATCCTCGGTCACCTCAACAATGACCTGCTCTGGATCAAGTTGATTGCGTTTAATATGATCCAGCAAAATATTGACTGCGCCGGGGATCTTGACCAGTGACATCGGCAGCAAATTAATGGCCACCTTGTGATTCCCTATCCCCAGACGCCGAGCCATTGCCAGCGCCCAGCCTTTTGATGCCAGGTCTGCCTCATGCAATTTATGTTCAGGAATCGTTGAAAAATAATCCTGCGGGCTGCCACCGTCTGGCCCACGGATTAACGCCTCAAGTGAGGATATATTCCCCCGCGCGGGGTCAACAATAGGTTGAAAAGCAAACTGACAAGGCTGGTTTTGTAAAACGGGAATGTTAGCCATATCAAACGGCGGAAGTTTAGTATTTAGCTGCCAGCGGTCTGCCGGGAGATTTAAAACCTGTTTTGACGGTAACGGCGACGAGACAAAGTTACGGATAAATTTATACACGCGATCATTACAGGCAAGATGGTATTTTAACCTGCCAAATTTTATGACCCTACGGAGTACTGCGCTCGGTCTGGTGTTTCTCAGATCAAACAATACCAACCCCTGGTCAAGGAAGCGGCGATGCGGCGCAAAATCACGCATCAATTCCACGATATTCGCATGGCGAACGTCTCTGTTGATACGTTCAAAAACGGCATTCACCGCGGAGATCGGACCTTCCAGCACCTGCAAAAACTGTCTGCCATCAAACAACAACACACCGGTGACCTGTAACGCCGTATTCCGTAAGCTTGCCTGCTTTACTAGCCCTGCCAGTTGCGAGGGATCCAATGCATGATTGAGCCGGCTACGATAGATCAAAGTCGCTAACACTGAGTACTTCCCTCAAAAAATATCCATACAAACGCTGCAGGAATAGACGCAATGGTAATAGTGTAACAAGTAAGCTCAAATTCCGTTCACTGATTAAAGCCTGTTCTCTGCCTGTTATCGCGGACTAGCCCTGCCGCCAGAAGAGGTTGACTTCCTCGCAGATAAACATTTTAACCACTCTCCAACAGATTTTTAGCTACGCTTTATTATGTACCCTATATCAACCAGAAGATTTCGATCTGATAATGACAAAATTATTACAATTTTGCGAATATATTAGTTTGCTATGTTAATGTTTCTATTTTTCATCGGTTATTTTGCGTCCTTTCTTGTATTTCCCGCCTTTAATTTGCATTAAGTCTTTCTTTTCCTCCTGACTGAAAACTATCTGCCTTTTTTCTTTTGCAAAATCATAACAATATTTAAATAAATCACCGTAAGTCTGGCTAAAAAAATATTTAACGTAGCTACTTTCAGTTGTATAGCAGTTCGTGGAAAATGCACTGGTAATAACAAAAAAATCCTCTGTCGGGTTAATAAAAAAAACACCATCATCGGCAGAAAAAATCCTGTTTATTGTAGGCAGTTTATTGTGGGGTTATTTATGAAGCGTAACACTCCTGTTACACAGAGAGAGTATTTGCTTAACGAAGGCACGACACTGCTTTCGACGACGAATACACATAGCCATATAACTTATGCAAACACAGCATTTATAGACGCCAGCGGATTCACTGAAGACCAGCTTGTCGGTGAACCTCACAACCTTATTCGACACCCGGATATGCCGCCCGCCGCGTTTGGCGATCTGTGGTATACCATTCAGCAAGGCGACAGCTGGACCGGCATGGTGAAAAACCGCCGCCAGAATGGCGACCATTATTGGGTGCGGGCTAATGTCACGCCTGTTTATCAGCAGGGGCAACTAACCGGTTATATTTCAGTGCGTAATATTCCGCAACGTGAGGAAATTAACGCCAGCGAAAAACTTTACCAGTTAGTCAATGATAATAAATTAGGCGGTCATCGTTTTTATAAAGGTCTGGTGGTCCGCCGTGGCCTGCTCTCTTTTTTATCCATTTTCCAGCGCATGAGCGTCACGCGCCGGACTAACTTTGGGCTTTTTATCACCGCCGCATTATTAGTGGCGATGCAATTTGCCCCTTTTAATCTGGTAGAAAAAGTCGGTGCGACAATGGGGATCCTGGCCCTGCTGTCTCTATATTTACAGGCGCAAATTTGTCGTCCATTGAAAGCTATCCTCAGCCAGATGCAAAAAGTGGTCTCCGGGCGAAAAGCCGATTACCGCCATTTTAATCGTGTGGATGAAATTGGTTTACTGATGCGTCTGGTAAATCAGTCAGGCCTTAATCTTAATTCGCTGGTAGGCGACGTTTCCGCGCAAATCAACGGCATCCGTGATATCAGCCAGCGCATTACCGATGAAGGCGAATCCCTGCAGAAACGTACAGAAGAAACGTCTGCAGATCTGCATCAAACCGCCGCTGCGGTTGAGGAGATTGCGAGCGCCGTAAGGCAGACCGCTGAAACGGCCGCCGAGGCGATGACCCGAGCAGATGAAACCAGCGTCAGTGCGAAAAACAGCGGTGACATCATGAAGAAAACCATCTCGATGATGCAGGCCGTTTCCCAGGACAATAGCAAAATCGTCGATATCATCGGCGTGATTGATAGTATCGCCTTCCAGACCAATATCCTGGCACTGAATGCTGCGGTTGAAGCGGCGCGCGCGGGCGAATCGGGGCGTGGTTTTGCAGTTGTTGCGGCGGAAGTTCGCAACCTGGCGCAGCACTCGGCATCTGCAGCGCGTGAGATTCAGGCACTGATTGAACAGAACGTGGCGAATGTCAAAAATGGCGTCGAAATGGTGGAAAACACTGAAACGCACCTGACGGCGATGATCGATAACGTCATTACTATGTCGACGATGATCAAAGAGATTGGCACGGCAACGCATGAACAGACACAGGCACTGGAACTGATCAATGAATCCGTTTCCCGCGTTGGCGTGATGACGCATAACAACACCAGCATGGTGGAAAATGTGACCAGTGCGGCAGAAAACCTCTCTGAACGTGCAGCGCGACTGCACCGTGCAGTACATGTGTTCGGTGGTAGCGAAGGCTAATTCTTTATGACCCATGCTATAGTCAGTGTCCCACTATGCTGATGCGCAGGGTTACCGATGCTCGCTTTGGTCAGAAGAATGTGTTTGATTATTGCCGCCGTAACGGCGGCATCTGCCGGGGCAAGTCTGCAACCTCCGGCAGGTTATCAGCAAACGCCGCAACAACTGAACACCTCCCGCTTTACCTGCCCGGCTTTTCCGCCCCCCTTTACCGGCGCACTCGATTTCACCAGTAAATATGAAGGTTCGGACAGCGCTCGCGCCACGCTGAATCCGCAAGCCGATCGGGCGTTCCATGAACAAACAAAGGCGATCACCGAACTCGAAAAAGTGGTCAGTCAGGTTGTGACAGGATTCGCCCATGATGGCAACCCGGCGCGAGCGCAGTGCGTGGTCAATGGTCTGGATTCATGGGCCCGAGCCGGCGCATTAACCTCTGTTGCTAAAAATCACACCGGGAAATCGATGCGAAAGTGGGCGCTGGCGACGCTTTCATCATCCTGGCTGCAATTGAAATTCTCCCCTGCGCATCCGTTAGCGGGGCAGCAGGAAAAAGCAGCCGCCGTTGAGCTCTGGCTCAGTCATCTCGCGGATTTGACGGTGGCAGACTGGCGCGACCTGCCGCTGAAACGCGTTAACAACCACAGCTACTGGGCGGCCTGGGCGATTATGGCGACAGCCGTTGTTACCGACCGACGCGATCTCTTTGACCAGTCGCTGGCGATGTACCGCACCGCCGCGAACCAGGTGGATAGCGCGGGGTTTTTACCTAATGAGCTTCGCCGCAGGCAGCGCGCCTTTTCATATCACAACTATGCCATTCAGCCACTGGTTATGATTGCCCTTTTCGCCCGCAGCAATGGTGTTGAGGTGACGGCGGAAAATGATAAGGCTTTACAGCGCCTTGCCGCGCGCATTCTGCCCGGGTTTGACAATCCGGATGAGTTCACCCGCCAAACCGGTATTCCGCAGGACGTCGCTTTTACCCGCCAGGCCTCCAGCCTTGCCTGGCTTGAGGGTTGGTGTGCGCTGCAAACCTGCGATGCACAGTTAACTCAGCGGCTTGCCGCACTGCGCCCGCTGCACAGCACCCGTCTGGGTGGCGACCTGAGTTGGCTTTTTGCCGCCCATTAACCGCAGCCGGACTGTTCCTAAAGCGGGCATCGGTCATTGCACTTCGGGGCGGATTAGCAGACCATCACTTTTGCGACTACAGTTTAGTCGCAGCGGATCAGGTTATATTTCGCCCGGTCAACGCGCCGGGCTTGTCCTTGAAACATCAACTGGATTAAGGAGTAAGCATGAAATCGAACCGTCAGGCACGTCATATTATGGGGCTGGATTACAAAGTCTCTAATATCAGGAAAGTGGTGAATAAGGACGACCATGAAGTTACCGTGACGCACCGTTCTGGTCGTCATCGTCGCGAAGAATAACGTACGTATCCCCTTTCATGCCGCCCCGTCCGGGGTGGCATTGTGCTTCGTAAAATTCATCCTCCAAATCACGCGAACAAGAAGTATTTACCATATCTATGCTTTATACTGACGCGCGCCGCTGTACCCGCCGCGAGCAGGCATTCGCGCCGGAATCGTCGACTTAGGAGTTGTAAAATGCATACGAAGCATAATAAAAACCGTTCGCTGTATATTCCTTATGCCGGGCCTGTATTACTTGAGTTTCCCTTACTCAATAAAGGCAGCGCATTTAGCGTAGAAGAGAGAAGTCACTTCAACCTGCTGGGGCTGTTGCCAGCCGTGGTGGAAACCATTGAAGAACAGGCTGAACGCGCCTGGTTACAATACCAGGGCTTTAAGACGGATATCGACAAGCATATTTACCTGCGTAATATCCAGGATACCAACGAAACCCTCTTTTATCGTCTGGTCGAAAATCATCTTGATGAAATGATGCCGGTCATCTATACCCCTACCGTGGGCTGGGCGTGCGAGCGTTTCTCTGAAATCTATCGTCGCGCGCGCGGCGTGTTTATCTCCTGGCAAGACCGCGGCAGTATGGATGACATACTGCAAAATGTGCCTAACCATAACATCAAAGTGATTGTGGTCACTGACGGCGAGCGTATTCTCGGCCTCGGTGACCAGGGCATCGGCGGGATGGGCATTCCTATCGGTAAACTCTCCCTCTATACCTCTTGCGGTGGTATCAGTCCGGCCTACACCCTGCCGGTGGTTCTGGATGTCGGTACTAACAATCAGCAGTTGCTCAACGATCCGCTGTATATGGGGTCGCGCCATCCGCGCATTACCGGCGACGACTACACCGCGTTTGTCGATGAGTTTATTCAGGCGGTAAAACATCGCTGGCCGAATGTGCTGTTGCAATTCGAAGATTTTGCCCAGAAGAACGCGATGCCGTTGCTTAATCGCTACCGCGACGAAATCTGCTGCTTCAATGATGATATTCAGGGAACCGCCGCCGTGACGGTAGGGACACTGATCGCCGCCAGCCGCGCGGCGGGTAGCCAGCTCAGCAACCAGAAGATTGTCTTCCTCGGCGCGGGGTCTGCCGGATGCGGGATTGCCGAGCAAATTATTGCCCAGACCCAGCGTGAAGGGTTAAGCGAAGCCGATGCCCGTCAGAAAGTCTATATGGTGGATCGCTTTGGCCTGCTTACTGACCAGATGCCGAACCTGCTGCCGTTCCAGAACAAGCTGGTACAAAAGCGCGAAAATCTGCAGAACTGGGACGCCCAGACCGAGGCACTGTCGCTGCTTGACGTTGTGCGGAACGTAAAACCGGACATTCTGATTGGTGTTTCTGGTCAGCCGGGGCTGTTTACAGAAGAGATCATCCGTGAGATGCACAAGCATTGCCCGCGCCCGATCGTCATGCCGTTGTCAAACCCAACCTCACGCGTCGAAGCAACGCCGCAGGATATTATCAGTTGGACGAACGGTATGGCGCTGGTCGCGACGGGGAGTCCATTCACACCGGTGACCTGGAATGAGAAAACCTGGCCCATTGCGCAGTGCAATAACTCCTATATCTTCCCGGGGATTGGTCTGGGGGTGATTGCTTGCGGCGCATCGCGTATTACTGACGATATGCTGATGTCGGCCAGCGAAACACTGGCGAAGTACTCTCCGCTGGTGATTAACGGCGAAGGGTTGGTCTTACCGGAGCTGAAAGATATCCATACCGTTTCCCGCGCGATTGCCTTCGCGGTGGCAAAAGTCGCCCAACAACAAGGTGTTGCCGTGAAAACGTCCGAAGAGGCGCTATTGCAGGCGATTGACGATAACTTCTGGTTGCCGGAGTATCGCAACTATCGTCGGACCTCAATCTAATCGCAAACCCGGCCGCGCGATGTTGCCGGGTTTTCTTCTCTCTTGCCCGCCGCTATTTTTGTCTTTTCCCGTCAGGCATCCTCACCACAGCAGGCTGATTCATCACGGGAAATGCGTTTCTTCGGCCGTCACAATACCTTCGAAAGCGCTTAATTCCATCAATCGACTTTGGATCCAGTAACGGGAAAATTCGCTACCCAGCGCCGCTTTGAGGTAGTCGCATTCGCCGAAGACAGTGAGAGCGTCCTGTTGAAAAAGCGGTAACGCTGGCGCAGTAGCGAGTATATCCGGCAACGCGTGGTCATTAACCTGCTCCAGGCCATACAACATGCCAGTCAGTATGGTCGCCATGACCAGATAAGGATTGGCATCGGCGCCAGCCAGGCGGTATTCAATACGTCGATTCGCTTTATCTGAACAGGGTATGCGCAAGGCAGCCGAGCGTTTGTTAAAGCCCCAGGCATTGAATATTGGCGTATCGATACGCTTGCGCAATCGCCTGAACCCATTGACTCCCGGTGCCATGATGGCTAACGACGCAGGCATAAGCCGAAGCAATCCGGCCAGGCACAGACGGGTCATCTCATTCAATTCACCTTCATCGGCGGAAAAGATATTTTCGCCATGGATAGTGTTAAGACTGATATGAAAATGCAAGCCATTGCCCGCGAGCGCAGAAAAGGGCTTCGCCATGAAATTCGCCTGCAAGCCAAATTTTTCCGCCACAGCAGCGGTTAATTTGCGCAGTGCCAGCACGTTTTCGCACAGGGCCACCACATCGCGGGAATGGTGCAAATTCAGTTCAAACTGCCCAGGCTCTGCCTCACAGACAATGCCGGACAACGGCAAGTTTTGTGCGGCGGCCATGGTTTCCAGTTCTTCAACAAAGGCTGTCTTTGCGGCCGACAGCGATAAATGAAAACACCCGGCGTCTTGCTGATGCTGCTGTTGTGGATCGATAAGATAAAATTCGATTTCCGGCGCGATGACAGGATATAAACCGTGGTAATGAAATTTCGCCAGCACTTTTTCGAGAATATAGCGCGGATCGTACTCAAAACCGTCACCGTCAGGATTACGCATCATTAGTAATAATTGTGCATGATGCCGGGGGTCCTGAGCGCAGGGACGCAATGTTCCGGGAACGGGCATACAGAGATTATCGGGCTCGTCGTCCGCATTGTCATTTTCACAGCGACTGACGACATTGCCTTTTTTATCCATGGTATACACCGACTGCGGGAAATAACATCCCCGTGCCAGCGTATCTAATGCGCCGATGGCGATGCGCTTACCGCGAAATATACCGTGGGTATCGGTCAGATAAATATCAACGTGGCGGGTATCCGGATAGCGCGCCAGATAATGGTGAACTTCTTTCGCAAATTCACTTTCGCTCCTCTTCTTTGCGCTATCCATGAGGGTAACAACCGGAGAGGGTGATGCCGTAAACGGGAAAAGAGCGCGCATATTTTTCAGTGAGGTAATATTCATCAGTGAGTTCATGGGTTTCTTTCATTCGGGCCTCGCGGCGATGAAACCAGCATAAAATAAGCAGTATAAAGAGCCTGTAAAAAGGGAAATAACGGGCATAAAAAAAGTGTAAATCTCGCCGGTATTGACACTGGCATCCTCTGTAAAACCTCGCTACACTGCCGCTACCCATTAACTGGACAAATAAAAGGAGGATAATTATGTCGTACTGTGAACGTTTTCTCGTTTCACATGCCTTTGGTGATCGCACCAGCTCAAGCGTTATCGGTATCGTGCTGCGATAACTTCGGCTTGAGCGAAGCTAACTAACCCCCTTCCTCGGGCTTACCGGGTTATCGTCAGCGATGTTTGACGAGGCATATCTATGCCTGTAACTCTTGAGTAAGCAATGAGCACATTACTGTCTGCACAATCATTACGTGTTGAAACGGCATTTGGTCCGTTATTTTCTGATATCTCCTTTACCCTGAAACAAGGCGACCGTCTGGGTCTCATTGGCGACAATGGCTGCGGCAAAAGTACGCTATTGAAAGTCCTTGATGGCACCGTTTTGCCCTCTGCGGGCAGCGTTTCTGTGGCTAATCACTGTCTGATGGCGCGCGTTGAGCAACATCTGCCTGACACGCTATTGGATCGCACCCTGCTCGACGCGGTGCTTGCCCGACTCGCGCCGGGTGAACGTGACGCTCAACGCTGGCGTGCAGAGGCGTTGTTAGCCGGGATGGGACTGAGTGAACACGAGATAGCCTTACCTGCGGCAACCCTCAGTGGCGGGCAACATACCCGGCTATTACTGGCCCGGGCGTTGATCACTGATCCTGATTTATTACTGCTGGATGAGCCCAGTAACCATCTCGATCTGCCGACCATGCTCTGGCTGGAGCGATTCCTGCAACGCTGGTCTGGCAGCTTTGTGCTGGTTTCTCACGACCGGGCGTTGCTGGATGCGGTGACCAATGGCACCTGGATCCTGCGCGATAATCGGCTGCATTACTTCGCACTTCCCTGCTCTGCCGCGCGTCAGGCGCTGGAGGAGCGAGATGCCAGCGATGCATTGCGCCACAAAGCAGAGCAAAAAGAGATAGACCGGGTAACCAGCAGTGCCAAACGGCTGGCGACCTGGGGGCGGGTCTATGACAATGAGGATCTGTCGCGCAAAGCAAATGGAAAAGCAGGTAGAACGTCTGAAAGAGAGCCAGACGCAACTGACGGCAGGCAGTCTGTGGCGTTTAACCCTCAAGGGCGAACCGCTGATTGCCGACCGTTTGCTGGCGATGGAAAATCTCCCTGTCAGCGCCGCGCCGGGTTTGCCACCGCTCTTTTCCGTGCCGCTGGCGCGGGTGAAAACCGGCGATCGGATTGCCATTATCGGGCAAAACGGTTGCGGGAAGTCCTCTCTGCTACGGCTTATCTGGCGCCAGCTGGCCAGTGATATCGCTGCGCCAGGGATGGCAGTTCATCCACGTCTGCACACCGGCTACTATGACCAGACGCTGGAGCAATTGCCCGATGACGCGACGCTTCTGGACGCGCTGGAGCCGTTCGCACCGTCGGCGGAACTGCGCAAAATGACATTAATCAGCGCCGGGTTTGCCTGGGTTCGTCACGGGCAAAAAGTGGCAACACTCAGCGGCGGCGAACGCTCCCGGCTGCTGTTTGTTGGCCTGTCGCTGGCGCGCTACAACCTGCTGATGCTTGATGAACCGACTAACCATCTCGATATGAGCGGTAAAGAGGCACTGATGCAGACGCTGCAACAATTCTCAGGCGGCGTACTGCTGGTCAGCCATGACCGGGAACTGATTAGTCACAGTTGTAACCGCTTCTGGCTGGTTGAACAGGGTCAGTTTAGCGAGTGGCACGACGTTGAGGCGGTCTACGAACGTCTGCGTCAGGAACAACAAATGACTGAGACGCCGGTGACGGCAACAGCAACATCAACGGTGCGGGTCGATGAAACCGACGCGTTACTGGAGCAGCTGATTGCGCTGGAAACCCGTCTTGAGCAGGATTTGGCGCGCAAACCCGCGCATCAAAAACCGTTGCTGCAGGCGCAGTGGCGAGAGGAGATTGCCAGAATCAACCGGTTACTGATGTAAAACACCTACGTAAAACAGGCGCTTTATGCGCCTGTTTTTTCTCGTGCCGACTGATGCGTTATCTCTTGTAAAAAACAACGTAAGTGCTAAAGATGTCCCCGCATAACGGCAGATTGCTTTTTACATGCCATCATACGTGCGTTGTCATGATTTTTTTCGCATACCGATTGAGGTGCAACAGATATGGATATTTCGACCCGTGGCCTGGATGTGTTGTTTATTGCAGGTTTTGGCCCTGTCCCACGTAATGTGGGCGACAGTAAAGCACTTTATCAGGAGACGTTAGGTCTTCCCATTAAGCCCATGGCGGGCAATGAAGATTACCTGTTAGCCGAACATGGGGCGCTTGACGGCGTCAAACATTTTGCGCTCTGGCCGCTACACCAGGCGGCACAGTCCTGCTTTGGCACAGCAGTATGGCCTGCTGATATTCCGGCGCCGCAAAGCTGGATTGAGTTCGAAGTCGCCGATCTCCACAGTGCAACCTGTGTCCTGCGCGACAAAGGTTACGCCCTGCTCGTGGAAAACCGTCTTGAGCCCTGGGGCAGAGCATCACTCGCTTTCTCAGCCCGGAAGGCATGCTGGTTGGCTTAAGTATGACGCCGTGGCTCCGTAATTAATGGCTGTTGTTACGAAAAACGCTCCATTGGGAGCGTTTTTTTCAGGCCAGTGCGTCAACGTCAGCGCGTATCCGCTTCGCCTTCAGGTGCCCGTACATCAGCAGTGCCGACATTGCGGAGAACGAAAGGACAGCTGCGGGCAGCGTAACGTAATCCCAGCTCAGACCGAGCGTAATCATCAGACCGCCAAAATAAGCCCCAATAGCGCTGCCGAGATTAAAGGCAATCTGCCCTCCCGCCGCGCCCAGCAACTCACCGCCTTTGGCATTCTGTAATAGCAGTATTTGCAACGGTGCCGCCAGAGCGAACAGACCCGCGCAGCAGATAAAGCCCATCGTTAAAGAAGCAATTTTGTTTTCACCGAAGGCAAACAGCAGAAGCAGAGACAGCACAATCACCAAATCCGTAGTCGCCGCAATACGCAGTGGGCTATAACGCCCCGACAATCTGCCGCTCAACAAATTGCCCAATACCATTCCCAGCCCCATCAGCATCATGATAATCGTCATGAAGATCTCAGAGAAGCCGGAAACATTCAGCATAAATGGCTTCACAAAACTGAACCAGGCGAAGACGCCCGCGTTGCCAAACATGGTAGCGGCGAAGATAAACCATGGCTCCGGCTTTTTCAGAAAGCGAAATTGCTCGGTGAAGCGGGTCTCAGCTTTATCAAAGAGTTGAGGTACCCAGAGCAGAATCGAAACGAGTACCAATAAATTAAACAGCGCAATCAGCATAAAGGTGTAGCGCCAGCTAAAGGCATGACCAAGCCAGGTTCCCAGCGGTACGCCCGCAAGATTCGCTACCGTCATCCCGGCGACCATACCCGCGACGGCCAGCGTCACTTTTCCCGGTGGCGCGATTTTAGACAGAATAATCGCCCCGACGCCGAAGAACGCGCCGTGAGGGAATCCCGACACCAGCCTGCCGATCGCGAGCATGGTATATGACGATGAAAAGGTAAAAATCGTATTTCCCACTGCGCACATGGCGACCAGGAACAACAGGATTGTTTTTAAAGAAAAACGGCTGGAGAACACGGCAATAATCGGCGCGCCGATCACCACGCCGAAAGCATAAAAGGAGATCATATTGCCTGCCGACGGAATGGAGATCCCCACATCCTTCGCCAGTTCGGTCAGCACACCCATGATGCCAAATTCCGCCATGCCGAGGCCAAACGTGCCCAGCGCTAACGAAAAAATCGTCTTTTTCATACCACAACCACATGTTAATAGAATGCAACAAGCATTATCGACCATTCGTTAAGTGTGAACCAGCTCAAACTCTCTCGCTGGCATATTCATCCATACATTCAGTTCAGGCTGTGAATGTTTTCGCACCTGAGGCGCTATATCGGAAGTCCCTGAAATACAATGACACGAGTATTTTTCGCGCATGCCTGTAGCCGACATTACACTTCTTAAGCGTCCCGTTATTTATTTGAAAGAGGAAGAGAGTCATGGGAAAAAAGAAAAATACCAGCACCATCGCTGATGCACCTCCTGCGGCGCCGCTTAAAAACAAGGAATATGAAAAAGAGTTACGGCGCCTTCACGTTGAACTGGTGAAACTTCAGCGCTGGGTCGTCAGCAAAGGGCTCAAAGTCTGCATCGTCTTTGAGGGCCGTGATGGCGCGGGTAAAGGCGGCACCATCAAAGCGATTACCGAACGCGTCAGTCCGCGCATCTTCCGCGTTGTCGCCCTGCCTGCCCCAACCGAGCGCGAAAAAAGCCAGCTTTACCTGCAGCGCTACCTTCCACACCTGCCCGCCGCTGGCGAAATTGTTATCTTTGACCGTAGCTGGTACAACCGCGCCGGGGTTGAGCGGGTGATGGGTTTTTGCACAATGGAACAAGTGGACAAATTTCTGGAAAGCGTCCCGATGATGGAACGCGCCATGGTAGAGTCCGGCATTATCTTATTGAAATACTGGCTTGAGGTGACGCCGCAAGAGCAAGAACGCCGCCTGCGCGATCGCGTAAACGATGGCCGCAAGACCTGGAAGCTGTCTCCCATGGATATCAAATCCTTCGACCGCTGGGATGATTACACCGTTGCGCGAGACGCAATGTTCGAAGCCTCCGACACCTCATGGGCGCCCTGGTTTGTCGCCCGCTCCGAGGACAAAAAACGCGTACGGCTAAATATCATTACCCACCTGCTAACGCAGATCCCTTACGAGGATATTCCGGACGATCCCGTGGAGTTCCCGAAACGCAAAATAGGTAAAGTTAAACCCACCCATTATCCGTTTCGTATTATTCCCGAACCGTTCTGAATAATTGTTTTGCTGCATCGGTTATCACTGCCGATGCGGTTGCCTTTATTACATGTGGCTACACCATTAGTGAATATTGATTTTCAGACGTTATTTCTTAATATGCCTGGAATAACAAGTGTGGATAAAAAGAAATTAAGCAATAGATGTTTTGTATGTAATCTGAGCAGTGCACGATCACGGGTCATTGGAGCTATTGATGCGTTAGTGACGAATACGTAACTCTCTCTACCACCACCTTACCCAGCCTGACGCCTGTAAACACGCCAGGCCGGGTAAGCGGGCAAATACCGTCTGCATAAGAACCGAACGCTACCTCAGCCCGTGCATGCTCTCTTCTTTGGCTTCCTGTCTTTCGACTTCACGGTACCAGCGCGGATGATGTTTGCGTGCCCAGCGGCGGCTCACCTTCCCTTCGATCATCCCCTTAATCGAGCCTTTCACCCAGAACGCCATATACATATGAATCAGGATGGCATGGAGAAGGATAATCGCAGAGGTTGCGTGAATCAGCAGGCTGTAGCGGATCACCTGTATCGGGAAGTATTGGGCAAACCAGGGGCGCCAGATAATGATACCGGATATGAGCAAGACAAAAATCATACTCATGATGGTCCAGAACATCATCTTTTGCCCGGCGTTATATTTACCGACCTTCGCCACCTTGTGCTCGTTGCCTTTCAGGACTTCCACAATCCCTTTTAGCCAGGGAATATCCTGCCTGTCCGGAATGTTGTGATGCACAAAGCGCACAAACATCACCATCAGGATCAGAAAGACCGCCACGCCAAAGAACGGATGCATAATGCGCCCCATCTGCGGCGTACCGAAGGTCTCCGTCAGCCATTGCAGCGTCGGGAAAAAGAAAGAAATCCCCGACAGCGACACCAGGAAAAAGAAAATCACCATCGTCCAGTGACAGGCGCGGTCGATAAACTTCGTGCGCACGATCATTTTCGAATCACTCATGGTGTTCCTCCTTATCGTTATCCACTTCTTTGTTTGGCCCAATGCCGATGTAGTGGTAAATCAGCCCGGCAAACGAGGCGATAAAACCAGCGGCTGCAAGCGGCTTCAGCGCCCCTTTCCACAGGCTGATTGACGTATCGATGGCCGGGTCCTTCGGCAGGTTGTGGTACAACTCCGGCTGATCATTGTGGTGCAGCACGTACATCACATGCGTGCCGCCCACCCCTTGCGGGTTGTAAATCCCTGCGCGGTCATAACCACGTGCTTTCAGCTTATCGACGCGCTCCTGTGCCACATCCAGCATTTCTTTTTTGGTACCAAAATGAATTGCACCGGTCGGGCAGGTTTTCACGCAGGCTGGCTCCTGGCCGACGCTCACGCGATCCACACACAGGGTGCATTTATAGACCCGGTTATCCTCTTTATTGAGGCGCGGGATGTTAAACGGACACCCGGCGATGCAGTATCCGCAGCCGATACAATTCTCCTGCTGGAAATCGACAATCCCATTGACGTACTGAATGATCGCCCCGGCGGACGGGCACGCCTTCAAACAGCCAGGATCCTCACAATGCATACAGCCATCTTTACGAATCAGCCACTCCAGCCTGCCGTTCTGTTCGGTTTCGCTAAAGCGCATCACAGTCCAGGATTTGGCGCTCAGATCCGCCGGGTTGTCGTACACTCCCACGCAATGCCCCACTTCGTCGCGGATATCATTCCACTCAGAACAGGCCACCTGGCAGGCTTTACAGCCCACGCAGGAGGAGACATCAATCAGCTTGGCGACTTCCTCTTTATAATCCCGCGCACGCGGCGCGGGGGTTATGGGATTGGTCGCGGAGCGCTTGAGAATGTCCTGTGTTTCCATTGTCATGTCATCGCTCCTTACGCTTTCTCGATGTTAACCAAAAACGCCTTGTACTCCGGCGTTTGCGAATTGGCATCGCCGACGTTGGGCGTCAGGGTATTGGCGATGTAGCCTTTCTGCGTTACACCTTCAAAGCCCCAGTGCAGCGGAATACCGACCGTTTCCACCTGCTGGCCGTTAACGTGTAGCGTTTGCAAGCGGCGGGTAACGACAGCCACCGCGCGAATAAAGCCACGCTTACTGCTCACCTTCACGCGGTCGCCGTTGGCAATGCCTTTGGCTTTCGCCAGAGTCTCGCTGATCTCGACAAACTGTTCGGGCTGGGCGATGGAATTCAGTCGCGCATGCTTGGTCCAGGTGTGGAAATGCTCCGTCAGGCGATAGGTGGTGCCGACGTATGGGAACTTGTCTTTCTTACCCAGACGCGCGGCATCGTCTTCATACAGACGCACGACCGGGCTTGAGACCACGTTCGGGTGCAGCGGGTTAGTGCCGAGCGGCGTTTCCATCGGCTCGTAGTGTTCAGGGAACGGTCCTTCTGCCAGCTTATCGAGGGCAAACAGACGCCCCAGCCCTTCCGGCTGCATGATAAACGGATGGGTCGCACTGCCCGGCGAAGCGGTAGTAAAGTCAGGGATATCGTTCCCCGTCCATTTGCTGCCGTTCCACTCGATCAGCATCCGTTTCGCATCCCAGGGCTTACCGTTGATATCTGCCGACGCGCGGTTGTAGAGCACACGACGGTTCATCGGCCATGCCCAGGACCAGCCCAGCGTATTGCCAAGCCCTGACGGATCGGCATTATCACGGTTCGCCATCTGGTTGCCTTGCTCCGTCCAGCTACCGGCGTAAATCCAGCAGGAAGATGCCGTTGTTCCGTCGTCTCGCAACAGCGCAAAACTGCTCAGCAGCTGGCCTTTCTTCGCCAGCAGATTACCGCTGGCATCGTAGAGATCCGCCAGCGCAACGCCGTTATTCTCTTTCGCCACCTCTTCCGACTCTGGATGGTCAGGCTGCTTGTAATCCCAGCGCATTTTCAGCAGCGGCTCGGCACCATTGCCTCCTTCCGTGCGATACATCTCGCGCAGACGATGATAAATCCCGGCCAGAATTTCACCGTCATTGCGCGCTTCACCCGGTGCATCCTGCCCCTTCCAGTGCCACTGCAGCCAGCGGCCGGAGTTGGCGATAGATCCATCCTCTTCGGCAAAACAGGTCGATGGCAGACGGAAAACTTCGGTCTGAATGGCTGCCGGATCGACATCATTCATCTCGCCGTGGTTCTGCCAGAAATTGGCGGTTTCCGTGACCAGGGGATCGATAACCACCATGTATTTCAGCTTACTCAGGCTGCGGACAACTTTGTTTTTGTCCGGGAAGGAGGCCACCGGATTAAAGCCCTGGCAGAGGTAGCCTGTGACATGACCTTTATCCATCATATTGAAATATTTGATAACGTCGTATGCCTGATCCCATTTCGGCAGCCAGTCAAAGCCCCAGTTGTTCTCCTTCTGTGCCGCATCGCCATAGAAGGATTTCATCAGGCTGACGAAGAACTTCGGATAGTTGCCCCAATAGTTAACCTGATCGGGCAGCATGGCTTTCGGTGTATTTGCCGTCAGGTAGCGTTGCAGATCCGCCTGTTTTTCTGACGGCAGCGTCAGGTAACCCGGCAGGCTGGTCGACAACAGACCCAGATCGGTGAGCCCCTGAATATTGGAGTGCCCGCGCAGGGCATTCACGCCGCCGCCCGCCATCCCCATGTTGCCCAGCAGGAGCTGGATCATCGCCATGGTGCGGATGTTCTGTGCGCCTACGGTGTGTTGTGTCCAGCCCAGCGCATACAGGAAGGTGGTGGTTCTGTCCGCGGCACTGGTCGATGCCAGCACGTCACACACTTTCAGGAAGTCGGCTTTCGGCGTCCCACAGATATTCTCCACCACCTCCGGCGTATAGCGGGAGACGTGTTGTTTCAGCAGGTTCCACACGCAGCGCGGGTGCGTCAGTGTTTCATCGCGCATCGCATAGCCGTTTTCGTCGAACTGATAGTTCCAGGATGACTTGTCGTACTGGCGTTTTTCCGCGTCATAGCCGCTGAACAGCCCGTCTTCAAAGGCAAAGTCTTCCCGCACCAGCAGGTTCGCGTTGGTGTAGTGCTTAACGTATTCCGCGTTAATTTTGTTGTTTTCAATCAGGTACAGCAGCACGCCGGACAGGAACGTAATGTCCGTGCCGGAGCGGATCGGCGCATAGATATCGGCCACCGATGCCGTACGCGTAAAGCGCGGATCGACGACGATCAGCGTCGCATCGTTGTTATTTTTCGCTTCCATCGCCCAGCGGAATCCCACCGGATGGGCTTCGGCGGCGTTACCGCCCATCACCATCACGACGTTGGCGTTTTTGATATCAACCCAGTGGTTGGTCATCGCACCGCGACCAAATGTTGGAGCAAGACTTGCTACCGTTGGTCCGTGTCAGACGCGCGCCTGGTTATCTACTGCCAGCATGCCGAGCGAGCGCACAAATTTTTGCGTCAGCATGCCGGTCTCATTGCTGGCCGCGGAGGCGCATAGCATTCCGGTGGTGAGCCAGCGATTGACCGTCACCCCCTGGGCGTTCTTCTCAACGAAGTTGGCGTCTCGGTCGGCTTTCATTAGTTTTGCGATGCGATCGAAGGCATCGTTCCAGGAGATGCGCTGCCACTTGTCCGATCCTGGCGCGCGATACTCCGGATAGCGCAACCTGTTATCACTGTGAACATAATCGAGCAGGCCCGCCCCTTTCGGACACAGCGCGCCGCGGCTGACCGGATGATCCGGGTCACCTTCGATGTGGTAAATCGATTCGCGGGCATTTTTCGCCCCATCGCCCAGGCTATACATTAATAGCCCGCAACCCACGGAGCAGTATGTGCAGGTATTTCGAACCTCTTTCGCACGCAGGAGCTTATAATTTCGCGCCTGTGCCAGTGCCGCTTTTGGGGTAAATCCCAACGCAGCAACGGTTGTCCCGGCCATACCACCCGCGCAGATTTTAAAAAACTGTCTGCGGCTAACGTCCATTGTGTTCCTCGTTATATGGATCTCTTTCAGCGCAAAAACTAACAGCAATATCCCTGTATAATTTGCGGCAAATCAATATCGCTATACACCAACTTCTTAATAGTCTTTTTCGGCGATTTTATTTACCCCAAAAGGATGAGGTTTCCTCGTGATTTATTAGTAGGCATCGTGCGTTAAGTGCTATAAATTCCCCCTTTGCCGTTTTTAAAAGGAATACAGCTGTATGAATAAGAAAAAAGCCACGTTGACCGGGCTGTTAGCCATCGTGTTGTGGAGTACGATGGTGGGCCTGATTCGCGCGGTCAGCGAAGGCCTGGGGCCGGTTGGCGGCGCGGCGATGATTTATACGCTCAGTGGCGTTTTACTTATTCTCACCGTCGGTTTTCCCGATATTCGCCGCTTTCCTCGCGGCTATTTACTGCCGGGCAGCGTTTTATTTGTCAGCTATGAACTTTGCCTCGCGCTGTCGCTGGGGTTTGCCGGAACCCGCCAGCAGGCGATTGAAGTCGGCATGGTTAACTATCTATGGCCAAGCTTCACCATATTGTTTGCGATCCTGTTTAATGGTCAAAAAGCCACTCTGTGGGTAATTCCAGGACTCATTCTGGCGATAATCGGCGTAAGCTGGGTATTGGGCGGCGAACAGGGATTGAATATTCACGATATTACACAAAACATTCTCTCCAGCCCGTTAAGTTATTCTCTTGCTTTTGTCGGTGCTTTTATTTGGGCAGCTTACTGTACTGTTACCAGCAAATATGCCAAAGGTTCAAACGGCATTACGCTCTTTATTCTACTGACGGCGGCGACCTTATGGACAAAATTTGCCCTGACCGATCAACCGTCCATGCACTTTACACTTCCTGTGGTGATTAAACTGGGAGTCACCGCCATTGCACTGGGCTTCGGTTATGCCGCCTGGAATACCGGGATTTTACACGGGCACGTTGCCGTGCTGGCGGCAGCATCCTATTTTACACCGGTACTCTCCTCGGCGCTGGCGGCCGCCGTGCTGAGCGCCCCGCTGTCGTTTTCCTTTTGGCAGGGCGCGTTTATGGTCTGCGGCGGATCGCTGCTTTGTTGGTGGGCAACGCGGCCGCAGTAGGGGTCATTGCGTCGTCTGTTCATTTGAACTAAAATTAATATCAAATGAACAGATGGAGCAGAATAATGCAACTCTATACACCAGAGGTCCGCGCGATCCCGCACGACCTGCTCAGCATCCTGGGGCTTCCCGCCACGGCGATTGCCGCTCATGACAGCATAAACGCCGGTCTGAGTGCCGGTGTGTTGCGTGATATCGCGGGCGCCGTCTCCCTTGATGAAGTCACGCTGTGCCGAATGGCCGGCATTGACCGCAATACCTATAGCCGCCGCCTTAACAGCGCGGAAAAACGTTTTTCGCCAGAACAGAGCGCACGTGTCTACACGCTGGCGCGGGTAATCAGCGCTGCCCGCGAGTTATTTGAAGGTGACAGCGAACGTATGGCCAACTGGCTCAATAAACCTGCGAAAGGGCTTGGCGGTAAAAAACCCGCAGAGCTTCTCTCCACCCCTGCCGGCGCGGAAGCGGTACTGACATTAATTGGTCGCCTTGAGCATGGCGTTATCAGCTAATGGAAAATGTCACCTTTTGGCGTCTGGTCAAAGAGCGCTACGCGCTGACCGCCTTCGACGGCTACGGCGCGCGTACCTTTGGCGGACGCTGGAATTCGCCGGGGCATGAATGCGTCTATCTGGGCGAATCAAAAGCCCTCTGCGTGCTGGAAACGCTGGTGCATCTTGAGATTGAAGATATCGCAAAGGGCTACTGTTTTTTAACCCTCGACGTACCGCGTAATCTTATCGCGACGCTGGATCTGGCCGCCCTGCCCGCAGACTGGAAAGCCGACCCGCCGCCTGTTTCAACGCAACACATCGGCGATAACTGGCTGGCGTCAACGAAAAATGGACTGGTACTGCGCGTCCCCAGCACCATCACCGGTGAATGGAACGCGCTGTTTAACCCCGAACACCCACAGGCGGCGAAAGTCCTTAAGAGCGTAAAGTCCGAACCTTTTATGCTCGATCCACGTCTTAGCCGCCCTTGCTAGCCTGTTTATCGACACCTTTAAGGCTCAGCCACACGCCGACCGCCAGCAGCATCAGCATAATGCCGGCGGCACTTAATGCCACGCTATGTGACGAGACGAACGCGGTTCTGGCCGCACATCTGATCCCCTGGGCCAGTGGTGATGAGACCTCTTGCGCCAACTGGAACGCCTCACCAATAGAGGATGAAGCCAGCGCGGCCTGCGCGCCATTTAACCCGGCGGGTAGCGTAATTGAAGAGGAGAAGCTGCGGGTCAGAATCAGGCCAAACAGCGCGATGCCAAGCCCTGCCCCCAGTTCGTACGCCATGGTTTCGATTGCCCCTGCGGCGGCTGCTTTTTCTTTCGGGGCTGCCGCCATGATGGCCGCCGTGGAAGAGAGTAATGCGCTCGCCGCGCTAAAGCCCAGCAGCGCCATCAGGATCCAGGCCTGGGTTTGTTGGCTGGAAAAGTCCGTTACTGACAGGCCCAGAAAGCTAAAAGCACTCAGCGCCATGCCGCCGGATGCCACCTGGCGTAAGCCCAGACGGGAGACCAGCAGACCGGCTATCGGCCCACTGAACCCGCTCGCCAGCATAACCGGCAGCATAAACAGCCCGGCTGCAAATGGCGTAAAGCCGTGAACAAACTGTAACTCCTGGGCCATCAGCAGCTCAAAACCTACCAGGGCAACCATCGCCGTCACGGCCATTAACACCCCGGTCAGAATGATGCGATGTGTAAACAGACGCAGATCGATCATCGGTACAGGTGCCGCAAGCTGCTGGCGTACAAATCCAGCCAGCAGTGTCGCACCCGTTAAGAACACCGCGATCACTCCCCATACGGCAACGCTGCCTTTGAGCGCCGTTTTGGCGCTCCATACCAGCATTAAAATGGCCGCAATCAGCATCACCGCCTGGTTGAGATTGAGCGGTTGCTGACGCCGTCCCTGTTGGCGAGGCACATAACGCGCGGTGAGTGCCATCACCAGCATTACAATCGGTACATTGACCAGAAATACCGCGCCCCAGTGGAAATGCGTCAGCAACCAGCCGCCAATCAGCGGGCCAAACGCAGCACCGCCGGAGCCCACCGCAGCCCAGACGCCAAGCGCCATATTTCGGTGTTCTGTTTGCGAAAATGTGTTGCGGATACCGGCAAGCGTCGCCGGAACAATCATCGCCGCGCCAATGGCGAGTATGGCACGCGAGGCAATCAACTGTTCGGCGCTGGCAGACATTGCCGCCAGAAAAGAGGCCAGCCCAAACAGCCCGCTTCCAGTAAGCAGTAAGCGTTTAAAACCGATGCGGTCTCCCAGCGCTCCCATGGGCAATACCATGCCCGCCATCACCAGGGAATAGATATCAATGATCCACAGTAACGCGTTACCGCTGGTTGCCAGTTCTGCGCTCAGCGTAGGCGATGCCACATGCAGGACGGTAGCATCAATAGCGACCGGAATATAAACCAGCACGATAATGACCAATGTTAACCACTGACGAATCATAACTTCCTCATAACCTATCCTGGACACGCGTCCAGAATGGCGATCCTACGGAAAGTTGAACAACTGTCCAGCTTTTTGTTAGACTCCGTTTCCTTCACGTTTAGGGGGATGTATGAGCTATTTGAGTCGGGATGAGCGCCGGGAATTAATCCTGAAAGCGGCGATGCGTGTTGCGCTAAGCGATGGGTTTGCCGGGATGACCGTGCGCAGGATAGCCAATGAAGCTGGCGTCGCGACGGGACAGGTGCATCACCATTTCAGCTCGGGAGCAGAGCTAAAAGCACAGGCATTCGTGCGAGTAATGGGCGAACTGCTGGATGTCGATGTGTTACCCGAATCCGCAAGCTGGCGCGAACGTTTACACGCCATGCTCGGCAGCAATGAAGACGGTTTCGACCCTTATATTCGTCTATGGCGGGAAGCCCAGGTGCTGGCAAGCAAAGAACCTGAGTTAAAAGGCGCGTATGTGCTGACGATGGAAATGTGGCATGAAAAAGTGGTCGCTATCATTAATGCGGGCGTGACGGCGGGTGAATTTGTCCGTCATGATTCGACGGAAAACATTGCATGGCGCTTAATTGCCCTGGTCTGCGGGCTTGATGGCATCTATGTGCTTGGCATGCCAGATGTCGACGATGCGGCGTTTGACCGACACCTGGACGCCATGATTCATCGCGAGCTGTTTTACGCCCCTTCCCCGTGAAGATCGAAACGCGACATCAGGGTGTGGAGCGCCTCAATGCTGAAACCATAATGCGGGTCATCTGTACCCAGGCCGAATCGCTGCTGCATGATGTCGTACAATGCCTGGGTATGCGGTAAAGTCTTCTCCTCCACCGCATGCCCGTTCCGCCAGCGGGTAAAGTGATAGTTGGTCAGCGTCAGTTTTCCCCCGTCCGGCTGATGCAAACACATCAGCAAATGGTGGCGAAAGTGCGATTGCGGCCAGTGTGCTGAGTGAAAATTACCCATCACAAAGTCGGCCTGATATTGCTGGCCCATCTCGAATTGATAGAGAGACTGCCAGCGATCGTGATGACGAAATTGCAAAATCCAGTCCGGGCCGGCCTGTTGCAGGCGGTACAGGCCATGCGGCGTCTCCTGTTCACTCTCCGCCTTGAGGCGTACAGGCGCGGTGAGCGTTAGCCCGCCAAAGCCGACATCCGCAATCCACTGCTCATCGCCTAAGGTCACCAGCACTACGCGATGCGTGCGCGGTGGCATATGCGGCGGATTTGACAGCACCACGCGTCCCAGGAGGCTGCGAACTTCAAAGCCGATTTCGCGTAATACCCGCTCAAACAGGCCATTTTGCTCGAAGCAGTAGCCGCCACGACGGGCCACTACCAGTTTGTTAAAGATAGCCTCATCGCTCAGTTCGATTTCCCGAGGCAGTACGACCTCAATATTTTCAAATGGAATGCGGCTGTTATGCTGCAGATGCAAAGTACGCAATGTTTCAAGATTTACAGCGGGGACAGCGGTATAGCCAATACGGGCGAAATAGTCGTCCAAAAACGAGGTCATATGAAGCTCCTGCAATAGATGTCCTTCTGTTATATCGCATTTTTTTCAGGGCACAGGGAATTTTGTGCCCTGCATTTATCGTTGCGTGCTGCGCTGCATTATCGCCAGCGCGGTCAGCATCAATGCGAGCCCGGTAATGAGCGTCAGCGTCGCCATCGCCATGCCTTGTCCAACCGAACCCTGCTCAAATTGCCGCCAGATAAAGACGGCCACCGTTTGTGTTCCCGCCGGGGCCAGTAGCAGCGATGTCACCAGCTCGCGCGACGCGATAGCAAAGACCATCAGCATCGCCGCCAGCATGGCCGGAAAAACCAGTGGCAGAACAATATAACGCAACGCCTGTAGCGCACTGGCGCCGTGAACACGGGCGGCGGGTTCCAGATTCCCCCCTAGCTGACGCAGCGCACTCCCGACATAGCGAACCGGCCAGGGTAGCAGGAGGCAGCAGTACGAGAGCAGTAAAATAGCCCAGGTGTTATACGGCGAAACGGGCCAGAATGTACGGTTCCATAACAGAATCAGCCCCACCCCCACCACGATCCCCGGCAGCGCCGCTGGCATCAATGACAGTGCATCAATGACGCTTCGGCCCTGAATGCGTTGCACTACCACAAGCCAGGCGGCAAGCAACCCGACAACACCGGTGATTAATGCCGACGCAAAGGCCAGCGACAAACTGGTCCCCAGCGCCGCCAGGGCATCGCCCTGCTGAGCAAACAGCGCGGCATAATGGGCAGTCGTGGCATTTGCCAGCGATAATCCGCCTGACAGGGTCGACATGACCCCGGTGATCGCCATTGATAAGCCCGGCACCACCACTGCCAGAAAGCCGATAAATGCCATTGCCAGTACGACCGGCACGCCCGTAATACCGAGCTTCGCGCCGGTATTTTCCGCAGGTTTACCGGTCACGCTGGTGACATCCTTGCCGCCGGTCAGTCTGCCCTGCAACCACCAGGCGCTAAGCGCCATCGCGACCAGAATCAGCGACAGCATTGAGGCGCCCGGCAGGTCAATGGGCCAGTCAGCCAGTTTTTTCTCAATACCGACGGTCAACATCACCACGCCGGAACGGGCGCCCAGCGCGGCAGGGACGCCATACTCTTCAATCGCCAGAGTAAAGGCCAGTAGCATGCCTGCCGCCAGCGAAGGCGATAACATCGGCAGCGTGATATGCCAAAAGGCGCGCCAGGGTGTAGCGCCGTGGACACGGGCAACCAGCGCCAGGCGCTGTCCGCTGGCGAGCAGGCTACGGGAGACGGCGAAGTAAACGACCGGGAAAATATTGAGCGTCATAACAAGCACGATCCCACCTTTGCTAAACAGCAATGCATTGAGATCGAATCCCAGCAACTGGGCTAAATACCCATTGGTTTGTAAAACCAGCATCCAGGAGAGCGCTGCAATATAGGGGGGCGTCAGAAATGGGATCAGAAACAACAAATCCCACAGCCGTGGACAGGGTAAATCGAACAGTCCACGCGCAACGCCCAGTGGCAGGCCAATACAGGCGCTCAGCAGCGCAACGCCTGCGGCAATTTGCAGGGTTCCGGCAAACATCGCCGGGAGTTGAGGGTCGGAAAACAGCGGGCGTAACCCGGAAAAGGCGCCCTGAAGAGAGCCGGCGCTAAATTGCGGGAAAACGGCCTGCAGAACAATAAACAGCAATGGCAGCGCGACCAGAACCAGCAGAATGGCCACAGTCACAAGCGAGATTAATCGTTGGTTCACGGCGAATATCCAGACGACGGGGTTGCCCCCGTCGGGTGATGATTACTGAGCAAACAGTGTGTTAAAACGCGTGAGCACAGCGCCGCGCTCGCTGGTGCCGTCGTTTTTGGTCGGCAGAATTTTCAACTCGTTAAAGAGCGGGCGTTTTGCCTGCACATCGGTTCGCGCTGGCATCAGCCAGGCATCGGCCACCAGTCTCTGCCCTTCCGGCGAGAGCACATAGTCCACAAACGCTTTGGCATCGGCTTCGTGCTGCGTGGATTTGAGGATCATCATCGGGCGCGGCGCAATTACGGTACCGCTGGCCGGGAAAATCACTTTTAGTGATTCGCCCTGCTCAATATTGCCGTAGGTCACATAATCCACCGCACCGAACACCGCCGCTTTTGCGCCCTGCATCACCGGTGTAACCGCCTGGGCGTTGGGGCCGCTGACCACCATGCCGTTTTTCTTGAGCGCCTCAAACAGTGTCCATGCATTGTCGCCCATGCCGTTTTGCAGGCCAATCAGCAGATCCAGCGATGCGCCAGACAGAGCAGGATCCGGGGTGGTGACTTTGTCTTTAAACGCGGCTGCAGTCAGATCTTTCCACTCTTTCGGTTCCGGGGTGCCGCTTTTGGTATTCCAGACGATACCCAGCGCAGAGACCCCCTGCGCGACAAAATCAGTGCTTTTGAGCATCTCAGGTACTTTATCGGCGTTAGCGCTCTGGTAAGGCAGCAACCAGCCACGGTTATGCAGATCTTCTGCCGTATCCCAGGAAGCGGAAATCAGGATATCGGCCTGAGGATTGGCCTGCTCAGCTTCAAGGCGCGCCATCACTTTGCCGGTTGTGGCCTGGAAGATATCCACTTTCACCCCGGTTTTCTTCTCAAATCCACTGGCGAGACCTTTCGCCAGTGAACCTGGCCCGGCGGTGTAAACGGTGAGCGCATGCGCGCTGGACATCATCACGGACGATAACACCATAGCTAGAGCAACTCCTTGTTTCACTGATATTTTCATGCAATTTCCCCTGAGGATGTTGTAACAGAACGAATCGCGTCTACACGACCGGCAGACAAATGAACAATACGGTCAGCGAGGATCTCGGCTTCACGACGATCATGGGTGACATAAACGGCGGTAATGCCGAGCTGGCGCAGTAGTGATGCCATGTCACGGCACAATGATTCGCGCAACTCGCTGTCGAGATTGGAAAGGGGTTCATCAAACAACAATACGCGCGGCTCGGCGACAATGGCCCTGGCCAGCGCCACTCGCTGCTGCTGGCCTCCGGAGAGTCCTGCGGGCTTGCGCTTAGCAAACTCGCCAAGACCAACGCGCACCAGTGCTTGCAGGACGCGGTGTTCGCGCTCAGCGCGCGGGACATTGCGCATCTTTAACGGGAAAGCGATATTCTCTTCCACCGTCATATGCGGCCATAGCGCATAGTCCTGAAAAACCATGCCAATATCACGGGATTCCGGTGGCAACGCCCATCCGGCCTTCGCCACCAGACGCGAACCGAAGGTAATGGTGCCATCAGCAGGTTGTGTTAATCCGGCCAGTAAGCGCAACAGCGTACTTTTGCCGCAGCCTGAGGGACCGAGCAATGCCACGATAGTGCCAGCGGGAATAAGGAGATCGATCTGATTGAGAACGGTGTGACTGCCAAAGGCATACGACACACCTTCCAGGCGGATTTCTGTGAACGCGTTCATTAGCGCTCTCCCACAATGAGAAAGCGTCTGGTACCCGTGGTCTTCATCCAACGGGCCGCGTCCACCTGCACGAACGTCAGGGGAGCGAACATATTGTTATCCTCTTTGGGATTTGATGCCGCTGACTATAGGCAGGAAATGTGACGTAAAAATTACGATAGTGTTGCGTCTTGATTTATATAGAAGAATAGTAAACCCTTAGAAGATCTCTCCTGATTTTCCCTAATAGAAAAAGGTGATTACGTGCGTATCGCAACGATCACAAATTTTGCTTATATCGCTACCGTTGTTCTGACACTTTCTTCAGGCTTTGCGCTGTTTAGCGCATCCAGTGCGGACCGGGCTGAACGCGCCGCCGTCGCCCAGAGCCGCCTTTTCGATACGCTGACCGATGACCTGGAAAGAGAAGCTTATGCGTTGAGCGATCTTGCTCGTGAGGCAGTGGTGAAACGGCAGCCGGACAACATCAAGGCCTGGCGACAAATGCTGGAGAAAGATGTCCAGTTCGAAAACTATCTGCTGGGTTTACATGATAACGGCGCCACGTCTGAGGAAATCCTGATCCTCAGAGATGGCCTTAAAGTCTTTGATCAACTTGAAGATGAGCAGCGTGCTGCAATATCTGCAGTGGAAGCGGGCAATATAAATGAAGCGATGAATATTATCTTCGGCCAGCAGTACGAAGATCAGATTGCTCAGGCCGAATACCGCTTTGCCCATTTTCGTAGTTTGTCGGATCAACGCACGGCGAATGTGATTGCCGAAGCGACGTCGCTATCACAACGGCTACGCACACTCTCCGAAGTGATGGTGGCCATTACCGCCCTGCTTTTCTTGTTTGTGCTTGGTTTTATTATCAAACACCGCATTTTGCGCCCGGTGGTCACGCTGAGTGATGTGGTGAACCGGCTGGCGACACAGGATTACGCGGTAGAAACACCGGTTCTGGCGCAAGTCGATGAAATTGGCGATATGGCCCAGGCCATCCATATTTTTCGGGAAAACGGCCTGGCCCGCCAGCGACTGGAGCAAGAGCGTGATGCCGAGTGGGCTTCACGCACGCTGCTGGCGAGGATGACGCAACGCCTGCAGGGCTGCGACTCCCATGCCGGCATTGTCAGGGTTGTGGGCCGTTTCGCACCGAAAATCATCCCGGACATGGGGGGACGACTCTATATTCTGGATGCGCGGACAAACCGCATGAAATGTGCGGCCCGCTGGCTCTTACCGCCCGGCGAGGATGCCCCATTCACCCCTGATGCCTGTTGGGCGTTAAAACGCGGGCAACTGCACTGCCCGTCGCATGATTCGGTAGATATGCCGTGCGAACATCTTATGCCGGAGGTTGCCGCACGGGCCATCTGTGTGCCGTTAATTGCGCAAAACAAAATTATCGGCTTACTCACCTTCGACAATGAACAGCAGAAAGAGCCCACTTACGCCTATCTGGAACTGATGGCTGAGACCATCGCACTGGCGCTGGCAAACCAGATACTGCGCGATACCCTGACAGAGAAAGCAACCCATGACTCGCTGACTGGCTTACGCAACCGCCATAATCTGGAGGAGACGCTGCGCACCCTGATTGATCAATCCATGGCTAACGGAGCCAGTTTGAGTTGCCTGATGATCGATATCGATTACTTTAAAAAGCTCAATGATAGCCACGGGCACGAAGCGGGAGACAAAGTATTGCGCGAAATTGCGCGGTTGTTGCAGGAAACGGTGGGCGATAACGGTGTTGCCTTCCGCTATGGCGGCGAAGAGTTTCTGATTATTTTGCCTGATACCAGCGAGTCCGATGCCAGAAAACTGGCTGAACTGTTGCTGCAAAATGTCCTGAACCAGCGCATTTTCTATGAATCCCATGATATCGGGCAGGTTTCGATCTCTATCGGTCTGGCGACCTGGCCGCAACATGCACGGGCGGCGAACCTGATCCGTGCGGCGGACCTTGCGCTCTATATGGCCAAAGAACAGGGTCGCGGCCAGATTGTAACCGCCCGCAACGCAAACGCGCCACAGACGCACGTTTCCGCCTGAAATGACGGCTGCGCGGCACGGCGCGCAGCCATTGCGTTACAGTGTCACTTGCTCACAATCAGCACGCAAGCGATCGACCTCCTCCTGGGGCATACCCGCGCGTACTGCCGCCGCACAAATCCCCTGCCAGCTCCCCGGATCCAACGGAATCCCCTGCGTCTTACGCAGACGGCGATTGTTCTCTTCCCACTCGCCTGGCACCAGAATCGGCTCATCATGGCTATGCGGCGATTGTTTCACCCATTCAACAAAGGCGTGCGTCTGTTGCTGCATATCCGGCGCGGCAAACATTTCCGGGTTCAATATAAGGGTGGTCATACAGTTGAAAATGGCATCGACGCTCTCCTGGAGAGTGTCTTTATGAGTGGTTAGTCCGCCGGAGAGGGCTCCCCCCATAATTTCGCACAGCGCCGCCAGCGCATACCCTTTATGTTGCGCAAACGTCAACAGTGACCCCAGCGGCGAACGATGCATGACCGACGGATCATTAGTGGGCTGCCCCTGCGCATCAATGAGACAGCCATCGGGCACCGGTTCGCCTTTGTGGTAAGCCACTCGCGTTTTCCCGAATGCAATGGCGCTGGTGGCATAGTCCAACAACAGTGGCGGCTGCCCTTCCCGCGGGAAAACCACGCAAAAAGGATTTGTTCCGAACCGGCTGTCTGTTCCGCCAAAAGGGGCCACCATCGGATCGCCCACGACACTGACAAAATGGACAGAGACAAAACCGGCTGCGGCGCACTGTTCGGCCCAGTAGCCAATACGTCCGATATGATGGGAATTATGAAGTCCAACGGCGGCGAGGCCGTGTTGTCTGGCCTTTTCGATGCCAAGCGTCATCGCTTCATGCGCCGCGACCTGGCCAAAAGCCTGATTCCCGTTGAGGGTCACCACCGCGCCCATATCCTTCACGACGCTGGCATGGCGGTTGAGTTGCAGGTAGCCCTGTTCAAGGGAGCGAACATAGCTCGGGATCATCCCTACGCCATGAGAATCGTGTCCTGCAAGATTCGCCGCGAGTAGATGCTCCGCAACCAGCTGAGCTTCCTGAGGCTCGCTGCCCGCATAGTGCAGGATTTTCTCGATAAAATGGTGTAAGCGCCGGGGATGAAGACGAAGCCCTGTATTCATTGAAAATTCTCCATTTATTATGTTGTTGTCTGCATTTCCATGCTGCATCTGCGCTTGCCTGAGGTCAATAACTGTACTGACACAGAGAATAATGACCTGGAGATTGTTTCTGAGCGGGATAAACATGCAATCCACGGTGTCAGTGCCGGGCATCTATGCTTTAATTTCTCCATGACAGAATGAAGGAGTGGCTTATGAGTTTTTTTCGTCCGGTGGCGCTGGATCACGCCAGCCGCTTGCTGAATCACGGCCCTACCATATTGATAACCAGCCGTGATGAGAGCATCGACCGCCGCAATGTCATGGCTGCTGCGTGGTCAATGCCCGTTGAGTTTTCCCCTGCCCGTATCGCTATTGTGGTGGATAAAAGCACCTGGTCGCGTGAGCTGATAGAACGCAGCGGGATGTTTGGCATTGTGGTTCCGGGCGTGGCGGCCACTCGCTGGACCTGGGCGGTGGGCAGCGTGAGCGGTCGCGAAGAGGATAAATTCAACTGCTACGGTATTCCGGCTATCGCTGGCCCGGTGCTGGGTTTGCCCGTCGTGGAGGAAAAATGTCTGGCGTGGATGGAATGTCGCCTGTTACCGCCGACAGCGGCGCAGGAAAAATATGACACCCTGTTTGGCGAGGTGGTTTCTGCGGCCGCGGATGAACGCGCCTTTAGTAACGGTCACTGGCAGTTTGATGATGATCTGTTGAATACCATCCACCATCTGGGCGGCGGTAATTTCGTCACCAGTGGCAAGTTGATAAACGTACCGGAGTGACCCGAAAATCGCCCCGCTAAGCTAGCGCTTGCGGGAATAACTCCCGGAGGCGGCTAGCTGCACACCCTGCGCTAATGGGGTGTAAAAATGTCGCTGCGGTTGCCGGTCAGCCGTCAACGCCTCATCGATTTTCAGCCGGACCCTGTTTTATTCTCATTACGCGGTGTTATCGCTGTAAAACATAATATAACCGGGGATTTCTCAGCCTTCCGGGAGAAAGCGGGAGTGAGGGAAAAAGCCAGTGCAGACATTTCCCCTGCGGCCTGTCACATCTGATAACCGGGCTTCTTAATCAGCCGCGCCATCTGTGGTGCGATTTCCGTATCCCATACTTCGCCTTTCCACGCGTCCGGGTCGATCTGAGTTAACGCGACGCTGACTGAACTGTCTTTGCTGCCTAAATGGCGAACAATGACGTCGGCGATATCGGCAGCCAATGCGGTTTTTTGCTCATCGTTCAGGTCACGGGGGAAACATTTGATATCAATGTGTGGCATGGTGTGCTCCTTGTTATGGGCCTATCAACCTACCACACTGAAAAAGCGCTGGTTATCAAATAATGTCGTTACGGCGTAAAACAGGCTGGAGCTTCGCAACGGCGCAAACCGCGTCGGCAATCGCGGCGATGTTCGGCGTATTTTCCTTAAACCAGTCGTGCCGCGGCCCCCAGGTTCTTATCACACAGATATAGATATCCAACAAGGTCAGCTGTTCGCCAAATGCATAAGGCGCGGCTTTGAGTTGCTGATCAAACCAGATATACAGTGATTTTCGATAGGCCACACAGTGCTCCCGCAACTGATCCGCAGCATCGGGCACGAACCGTTCGGGATAGTCGGCATAGGTGAATGTCGGGTAAACATTGGCCACCAGCCAGACCAACAGTCGCCAGAACTGATTGCGCTCAGCTGTACCGGGCGCAGGAGCAAGATGCGGGTGTTTATCAAGAATCATTAAGGCGATGGCCGCCGACTCGGTCATGATACTGCCATCGTCAAGTTGCAGCGTTGGCACCTGACACAAGGGGTTGAGTTTCAGCAATTTTTCCTGGTTGTGCCCTGGCGAATCAAAGCCGTCAATATTCTCGAACTGATACGGGATGTCTGACAGTGTCAACATCAGTTCACTGATGGCTGAACCCCAGCCGGGTGCGCCGTAAACGGTGATCATATGACCTCCTTTCTTGCGAGTGAGTAGTAAGTCTACGTCAAACTGGCAATAAGGCTATCGACCTGCTTCGGGTGAGTGAGACGCACAAAGCGAATATGTTGATATTGCGGATTCGCCATATCCGCGGCGTAGCGTACCCGGTTATTACGCCAGGTTTTGAGTGTCCAGATAATGATCGAGTCGCGGCTAAAAAAAGCACGGCGGAAACTTTCCGTATTACCGGTACCGGGCCAAAGCTCTTTTCCATGCCAGGCCCGGCGAACCACCCGCAGAACCGCCTGGCGCAGCGTGCGCCAGAAGCCGTAATCCAGCCAGATAACCAGATCAATATCCCGCCATTTGATCGGGCGGGATCGGTTATAATTACCGTCCAGTACCCAGCCAGGCGTGGCATTTAACGTCTCTTCCAGTAATGCGTAAAAGTCCTCATCACTGCGCCCTTGCCACTCGGGCAACCAGTAAAGTCTGTCCATTTCGATATACGGCACATTAAGCTGCGCGGCCAGCCGCCGCGAAAGCGTGCTTTTACCGCTGCCGCTGGTGCCGATGACATTAATTTTCATACCGTTACGCCGATTCCCTTTCTACAAAATGAAAACCAATATCCACAATCGTTTCTTCCTGAGGGAGCCCTTCAATACGGTCCGCCAGTAGCGTGGCGGCACGCTGACCGATAACCTGTCGGTCGACGCTGACCGTCGTGATGGAGGGATGGGTATCGGCGGCAAAATCGAGATCGCCAAAACCGATGACCGCCAGATCCTGCGGCACGCGCAATCCGCTGGCCTGCGCTTCGACCATCGCCCCCTGCGCAAGGGTATCCGAACTGCAGACAATCACATCGAAGCTGCCCTTATTCAGCAAGTCACGAAGCCCCTGCCGTCCTGCGGCAAAACGCGCCGGAAGCGGGACATCTACTACGGCAGGATCGTGAATGTCATGGCGCGCCAGCGCCTCGCACAGCCCACTTTTACGCAGCGCCGCGCGATTATCCACCGTCCACAGCAAACCGGGACGTTTATAGCCTTTACGCAGTAAATAATCCGCCGTCGCCTCCCCCACTTTTTCATGGGAAAAACCTACCAGCATATCCAGCGGCGTGGGGGTGAGATCCCAGATTTCCACCACCGGTACGCTGGCATTGAGGATAACTCGCTTTAATTCCGTCGAATGGTGAATCCCCGTCAGGACAATGCCGTCAGGACGGCGCGACAAGATCGTGGCAACCAGCTCCGCTTCGGTTTGCTGGGCGTAACCCGCCACACACAGCAGCATGTGATAACCGCGAACCGCCAGCTCATCGCTTATCGACTGAATGGTATCGACGAACATACTGTTATTAATTTGCGGCACCACAACGGCAATCATTTTACTGCGTCGGGATGCCAGACCACCCGCCAGCGCATTGGGGATATACCCGGTGGCTTTAACCGCCGCCAGCACTTTTTCCACCGTTTTAGGGCGCACCAACTGCGGCGTGTTCAACGCCCGGCTGACGGTCATGGAGGACAATCCCGCCGCGCGGGCGACATCGTCTAATGTAGGCGCGCGAGGCGGCGCAGGACGAGAGGTTTTCGACATGTAAACTCACAACGGCTTGTTTTTGTGACAGGGATTATAAGCGATTTGTTAGCTTAAATCGCTTCTCTCTCATTATTTTAATCAGCTTTAAAATCAGTAGATTAAAAAAAGAATCTCGCATTAATGTTAGCGTTATCACTTGCAGGTAGACCATTCCGTAAACGGTTTTGAATTGTGAACCAGAACGAATGCAAGCCCAAAATAAACTCTATTATTGTGATCGACTGTACATTTTGACGGCAAAATGCTGGCGATCCATCTTTAATCTAATTAAAAATGTTAGCGCAAACATTATTATCGTTCACAGGAGTTAATCATGACCGTAAGCGCGAATTCCGCTGCCGTAACCTATGCCAAAGCGCAGGGTGTTAAAACTGCCGCCGAAACCGGCGACCGTATCGAGTGGGTAAAACTCTCCCTCGCGTTCCTGCCGCTGGCGACCCCCGTCAGTGATGCAAAAGTGCTGACCGGTCGCCAGAAGCCGCTGACCGAAGTCGCCATTATCATCGCGGAAATTCGCAGCCGTGACGGTTTCGAAGGCGTCGGTTTTAGCTACTCTAAACGCGCCGGTGGTCAGGGCATCTATGCGCACGCCAAAGAAATTGCCGATAACCTGTTGGGCGAAGACCCGAACGATATCGACAAAATTTACAGCAAACTGCTGTGGGCCGGCGCATCCGTTGGCCGCAGCGGCATGGCCGTGCAGGCCATCTCCCCTATCGATATCGCGTTGTGGGATATGAAAGCGAAACGTGCAGGTCTGCCGCTGGCAAAACTGCTCGGCGCGCACCGTGACTCCGTGCAGTGCTACAACACCTCCGGCGGTTTCCTGCATACCCCGCTGGATCAGGTGCTGAAAAACGTGGTGATCTCCCGTGAAAACGGCATCGGGGGTATCAAGCTGAAAGTTGGCCAGCCGGACACCAAAGAAGATATCCGCCGTTTAACCGCCGTGCGTGAAGCGCTGGGCGACGATTTCCCGCTGATGGTTGACGCAAACCAGCAGTGGGACCGCGAAACCGCCATTCGCATGGGCCGTAAAATGGAGCAGTTCAATCTGATCTGGATTGAAGAGCCGCTGGACGCCTACGATGTGGAAGGTCACGCCCAACTGGCGGCCGCGCTGGACACCCCCATCGCGACCGGAGAAATGCTGACCAGTTTCCGCGAGCACGAACAGCTTATTCTGGGTAATGCCAGCGACTTCGTTCAGCCGGATGCCCCGCGCGTTGGCGGTATCTCTCCGTTCCTGAAAATCATGGATCTGGCAGCGAAACATGGTCGTAAACTGGCCCCGCACTTTGCCATGGAAGTACACCTGCACCTCTCTGCCGCTTATCCGCTGGAGCCATGGCTGGAGCACTTCGAATGGCTGAACCCGCTGTTTAACGAGCAGCTCGAACTGCGCGATGGCCGCATGTACGTTTCCGACCGTCATGGTCTGGGCTTCACCCTCAGTGAACAAGCGCGCGCCTGGACTCAGCTAAGCTGTGAATTTGGCAAACGCCCGTAACAGATAATAAAGACGGGAGATATTCCGTCTTTATTTCAGTACGAAAACTGGCATATTTATGCCACGCTGTTTCGCATATTCGTGTACTCCCGACGGAGCAGCGTTTTTATTTATCGTGTATGCAATATAAATAACCCGCCACAGTCACAGGTTGCGTCAGTTTCCTGGTATTACCCCTGCCCGCCCATTTTTAATATATTTATTGCGCTCATCTATTACCCTAATAAAAAAGCTATCGATTAAGCGTTTTTCATTTCATCCCCTGATAATGCGATTGCAGAATATATGTGATCTTGAGGGCACATTTATACATTTATTATGGACCCTCCCTGGGTATTTTTATATAAATGTTAGCGCAAACATTCATGACGAAAAAAGGAGTGTTCCATGACTTTAAGTGCCTGTACTGGCGCGCCCTCTTATGCCAAGAGACAACGTACCCGCTCTGCCACAGCAACAGAGCTCTGTCGTTGGCTGACCTGCTTGCCCACGCGGTCAATGCCACGGAGTAAATAGCCGACGGGGCCGTTCCCGTTTATTACACACGTCGGGGTGATAACCTCGTCGAGGAATCGATGATGAGTAATGTTATTAAGCGCACCAGCGTGCGTCACGGTATTCTTATTTTCTTATTTCTGGCTACGGTATTTAACTATGCTGACCGTGCGACCCTTTCGGTGGTCGCCCCTATTATGATTAAAGAATTAGGCTTTGACCCGGAAGCGCTCGGGCTGGCCTTTTCTGCTTTTGGTATTTCGTATGTGATCATGCAAATTCCCGGCGGATGGCTGCTGGATAAATATGGCTCACGCCTGATTTATGGCTGCGCGTTAATTGGCTGGTCAATCGTCACTATGTTTCAGGGGACGATTTATCTTTTTGCCAGTCCGTTAATTGTGCTGGTGATTTTGCGTTTGCTGATGGGGGCAATTGAAGCACCGGCCTTTCCGGCGAACAGCCGTCTGAGTGTACAGTGGTTCCCCAATAAAGAGCGCGGTTTCGTGACGGCGGTGTATCAGGCGGCGCAGTACATTTCGCTGGGGATTGTCACGCCGCTGATGACGCTTATCCTCCACAACATGAGTTGGCACTATGTGTTCTATTATATCGGGGCAATCGGCGTGGTGCTGGGGATTGTCTGGCTGGCAAAAATTCGTGATCCGCTACAGCACAAGAAAATCAACCAGCAGGAACTGGATTATATCCGCGAAGGCGGCGGTGAACCGGAACTGGGTAATGCGAAGAAATCGGAAAAGATTTCTCTCGCCCAGATCAAAAGCGTTTGTGTGAATCGCATGATGATTGGCGTCTATATAGGCCAGTTCTGCGTGACCTCTATTACCTGGTTCTTCCTGACCTGGTTTCCTACCTATTTATATCAGGCAAAAGGCATGTCGATTCTCAAAGTCGGTTTTATTGCCAGTATTCCGGCGATCGCCGGGTTTATTGGTGGCCTGATGGGCGGCGTCTTCTCCGACTGGTTATTAAAACGCGGCTACAGCCTGACCACCGCGCGCAAATTCCCGGTTATCTGCGGCATGCTGCTCTCCTGCGTGATTGTGGTCGCCAACTACACCAGCTCCGAAGTGGTGGTCATTGCCGCCATGAGCCTGGCTTTCTTCGCCAAAGGTTTTGGTAACTTAGGCTGGTGTGTACTGAGCGATACCTCGCCGAAAGAGGTGCTGGGCATCGCAGGAGGCGTCTTTAATATGTGCGGCAACCTGGCCAGTATTATCACACCGCTGGTCATTGGGGTAATTCTCTCCAGTACCCAGTCGTTTGATTACGCCATATTGTATGTCGGTTCAATGGGCTTAATTGGCCTGTTCTCTTACCTGTTTATCGTCGGTTCACTGGAGCGTATTCAGCTTACGCCTTCGGCCGCCTGAGGATAACCGTACGCTGCTCCGCCAGTTGCGAAGCAGCGTGTTCTCTCACAACACCTTCGATAAAAACTGTCTCGTCCTTGGGTGTTGCGGATGATTGAGCACACTGTCGCTATCGCCCTGTTCCACAATTTTACCCTCCACCATAAACACCACCTGATCCGCCACCTCCCGGGCAAAACCGATTTCGTGCGTAACCACCACGAGCGTGGTGCCGGAACGGGCCAGTTTTTTGATGACATCGAGCACTTCGCCCACCAGTTCCGGATCCAGCGCGGAGGTCGGTTCATCAAATAAGATTACCCGAGGGCGCAGCGCCAGCGCGCGGGCAATGGCAATGCGCTGCTGCTGCCCACCGGAAAGATGACGTGACCAGGCTTCCGCCTTATTGCGTAGCCCCACCACATCCAGCAATTGATACGCCTGCTCGATGGCCTCTTTGCGGCTGAGTTGCTGATGGGCGATCGGCGCTTCTATCAGATTTTCCAGTACCGTGAGGTGCGGGAAGAGATTGAAGTTCTGGAATACATAGCCCACGTTAACCCGCTGGCGCAGGATCTCCCGCTCTTTCAATTCATAGAGCTTATCCCCTTTGCGTCGATAGCCAATATAGTCGCCGTCAATCTGGATAAAGCCTTCATCAACACGCTCCAGATGGTTAATGGTGCGCAAAAGCGTCGATTTACCGGAACCGGAAGGCCCGAGGATCACCGTCACGGTGCCCGGCGGGATCTCAAGCGATACATTGTCCAGCGCTTTATGGCGACCAAAGTACTTGCTGACGCCGGTAATCGAAATATGACCATTAAGAGAGGCTGGCATGAATCGGCTCCTGTGGTTGCGCGGCGCGAGCAGGTGTCGTCGTTGCCCGCACCCGACGAGAATTAACGGCGGATCGACGTTCGCTTCGTGCCAGCCAGCGCTCCACCATGTATTGAATAACCGACAGAACGCTGGTGATCACCAGATACCACACGGCCCCCACCATCAGCAGCGGGATCACCTCCTGGGTGCGGTTGTAGATCATCTGAATGGTATAAAACAGCTCCGGCATCGCCAGTACGTAGACCATCGCCGTTCCCTTGGCGAGGCTGATAATTTCATTAAAACCCGACGGCAAAATGGTCCGCAGCGCCTGGGGCAGAATAATGCGCAAAGTGCGTCGCCATGCCGGCAATCCTAATGCAGCGGCGGCCTCATACTGCCCGTTATCGACACCTAAAAAACCGCCGCGAATGATTTCTGCCGTATAGGCGCTTTGCACCAGCGTCAGACCCACCACCGCCGTTGAAAATTGTCCCAGTACATTGACCGTTTCGTAATGCGCCCAGCTCAGCTGCGTAAACGGAATGCCAATCGTCAGCGTGTCGTAGAGATAAGAGAAGTTGTAAAGAATAATCAGCACCACAATCAGCGGTAGCGAGCGAAACAACCAGATATAGCTCCACGCAAGGCTGCTCAATAGCCAGGAGCCTGATAAGCGCGCCAGCGCCAGCAGGCCGCCAAAAACAATACTTAATGCCGTACCGAGTAGTGTTAATAACAGCGTCTGACCCAGACCTTCCAGGATAACAGGATCAAAGAACCAGCGGGCAAACACGCGCCACTCCCAGCGTGGGTTAAAGGCAACGGACTGGACCACGATCGCCAGTACGATCAACGCAATAACGGCGCCGACGATCCGCATTGGGTAGCGCGCCGGGACGACTTTGATAGACTCTGTTGTGTTCATGTTTACCCCTCAGGCAGTTTTACTGAGCGTGTCGACCGCTAAGGTTTTGGTAAACCGCAGGCGACCATCGAACGGCGGCTGGCTGTACTCCTCCGGGTCGCGCGTGAGATCGAACTGCGCGTCGTATCCCTGGCGAAGATAGAGCTGCACCGCTTCAGGCTGGCGAAATCCGGTGGTCAGAAACATGCGGCTGTACCCCGCAAGAACCGCGCGACGTTCCAGTTCGGCCACCACCCGCCTGGCAAGTCCCTGTTTGCGCAGGGCGTGTTGCGTCCAGATACGTTTAATTTCCGCCGTGTGGGCATCTTTCGGTTTGTACGCGCCGGTGGCAATAATTTCTCCGTCACGCTCCAGCACAATAAAAAGCCCCTGCGGCGGCAGATACCACTCAGTCAGTTCCACCTCGGCATCTTTGGAAAAGTAATCGCCATAACGGGCAGCATATTCGCCAAACAGACCCGCAATGACGGGCTGCAATTCCGGCGCGTCGGGGGAAATATCACGGAAACGTTCGCTCATCTGCGCCTCCTTAGTCGCCCAGTCCGGCGGGGTTGATCTCAGAGGTCGGGATCTTCTCAACGCCCTCACCCCAGCGACTGAGTACTTTTTCGTAATCGCCATTTTTAATGACGCCATTAAGCGCAATCTGTACTGGCTCCACCAGGCCGCTGCCTTTCTTCAGCGTGACCGCGATATGCGCCGCTTTCGGCCAGCCGCCATCCACGCTGCCCACCAGCCGGGTTTTGTTGGTCAGCGCGGCTTTCCAGGCGCCAATGACATTCGGGCCAAAAAAGGCATCCGCACGACCGGACTGGAGTGCCAGCGTCTGGGCAGCATCATCTTTGGTGTAAACCGGCGTGAACGGTTTGAGCCCTTTCTTCTCGTTTTCCGCATTCCATGCCAGCAGAATGGCCTCCTGATTGGTGCCGGAGCCGACGATGATACGCAGCCCCGCGATGTCCTCCGCCTTTTCAATGGTTTTAATCGGGCTACTGGCTTTCACATAAAAGCCGAGGGAATCCTTGCGGTACGTAGCGAAATCAAACTTCTCTTTGCGCGCTTTGGTGACGGTAATATTGCTGATCGCCGCATCATATTTGCCGGAGGTTACCCCCAGCGGCCAGTCCTCCCACGAGGTCGGCACCACGTTGAGTTCCAGCCCCAGACTGTCAGCAACCAGACGGGCGATATCCACTTCGCTACCGAGCAGCGTTTTATTGTCATCAGAAAACACGGTCAGCGGTGGTGAGTTCAGTGCGGCCACTGCCACCGTAAATTTTCCAGGCACGGCAAAATGATAATCTTTTGGCAACTGCGCCACTGCTTGCGCATTGCGCGGTGTATTAATGGGCGTTTTGTTGGCCTCAAGACTAACGCCAGTACCGTTAATCGTGACGTCACTGGCCTGGACCAGCGGCGCGAACGCCAGCGCCACGGCGAGGAGAAGCGATGATTTTTGCATAGCGTATTCTCTTTATTGTTTTGTGAATTTATTGGCTGAATTGATTGGCAGGTTGTTGCAAGCCAAGACTTTCGCGCAGGGTCGTGCCGGGATACGCCTTACGGAACAAGCCACGGGCCTGCAAAATCGGCACTACGGTGTCGACAAAGCGTGGGAAGGTATCCGGCGTGCCGCCCTGAATAATAAAACCGTCAGCTGCCTGCTCGTCGAACCACTGTTGCAGGCCGTCCGCTACCTGCTCCGGGGTGCCGGAAAATCGCGGACGCGGTGAGGCCGCTTCCAGCGCCACCTGGCGCAGCGTCAGTTGACGCTCGCGGGCATGGCGTTTGATTTCATCGGTGGTACTGCGAAAGCTGTTTTGTCCCAGGGTGCCAATATCCGGGAAAGGTTCATCCAGCGGGTACTGGCTAAAATCGTGGTGTTCGAAATAACGGCCAAGGTAATTGAGCGCATCCTGAATGGAGACCAGCGCCGCGGTGGTCTGGTATTGCTGCTCAACGTCCTGAGCATTATCACCGACAATTACGCTGACGCCCTGGAAGATATGGAGTTCATCTTCCCGACGGCCATTTTTAATCAGTTGTGATTTGACATCGCGATAAAAATGTTTGGCTTCGTCAAGCGTATCGTGGTGGGTAAAAATGGCATCGGCGTGTCGCGCCGCTAATTTCTTACCATCCTCAGATGCGCCTGCCTGAAATATAATGGGCCGTCCCTGCGGCGTACGGCCAATATTCAGCGGCCCGGCAACCTGGAAAAAATCACCGTGATGATTAAGCGTATGCAGTTTTTGTGGATCAAAGAACTGCCCGGTGGTTTTATCTCGAATAAAGGCATCCTCTTCCCAGGAATCCCACAGCCCTTTCACCACGTCCAGGTATTCATCGGCAATGCGATAGCGCAGCGCGTGTTCCGGATGCTGCTGGCGGGAAAAGTTCTTAGCCGACCCCTCCAGCGGCGAGGTGACGACGTTCCAGCCCGCGCGCCCGTTGCTTAAATGGTCGAGACTGGCAAACTGACGAGCCACGGTGAACGGTTCGCTGTAAGACGTGGAAAGCGTGCCAACCAGCCCTAAATGGCGGGTGACGCTCGCCAGCGCCGATAAAACAGTGATGGGTTCAAAACGGTTCAGAAAATGGGGTATGGATTTTTCATTAATATATAAGCCATCGGCGACAAATAAAAAATCGAGCTTCCCCTCTTCTGCTTTTAATGCTGTTTCCTGGACAAAGTTAAAATTAATACTGGCATCGGCTTTGGCCGCCGGGTGTCGCCAGGCGGACATATTTCCGGATGCGCCATGTAATATCGCACCCAGACGCAGTTGACGAGCTTGTGACATAATCCATCCTCATTTTCAGGCAACAGGTTCCCCGGAGCTGTCGCCCCAGGTAGCTTTTTTCCGTTATGGCTGGAGCAAGGCTTTTTCCGCCAGCAGCGCGAAATAGCGAGCGGCGTCTTCGATTAATGCTTCGTCGGGATTAAACGACGGATGGTGCAAGCCATATTCACTGGCGCTGCCAATACTGACGAATGCGCCGGGAATATGTTCGAGGTAGACGGCAAAATCTTCTCCCCCCATATGCAACTGTGCGATCTGCGTGTCATAGCCATGCCAGTCTGCAACATCGCGGGTAAAGGCGGCCCAGCGTTCATCATTGACCAGTGCCGATGGACCTTCGTACCAGTGAACGGTAATGTGCGCATCAAAGGCGCGCGCCAGTCCGGCGGCAATCTCATTGACGCGGGCTTTCACCTGCTCGCGGACCTCAGTCCGGTGCGTGCGCAGCGTGCCTTCCAGTTCGACCTGTTCCGGCAGCACATTCCAGGTATTCCCACCCTGCACACGCGTAACACTCAACACCACCGAGTCCAGCGTGTTGACGTTACGGCTGGCGATGGTTTGCAGCGCGACGACAAGCTGGCTGGCAAGCAGGATGGCGTCATTGCCTTCATGAGGGCGCGCGGCGTGTGCCCCTTTACCGCCGACCTGCAATACAACGCGGTCAACGTTGGCATAAAATGGGCCGCCGCGCGTGGCGAACGTGCCCACCGGCAGACCAGGCTCGTTATGCATGCCAAAAATGGCGCTGATACCGTTTAGTACTCCCGCCTGAATGAGCCGCTTTGCTCCGCCGAAGTTTTCCTCGGCTGGCTGGAAGATCAGGCGCACACGTCCGGGTAACGCAGACTCTTTCTCTTTTAGCAGCAGTGCGGCGCCGAGCATGACGCTGGTATGGATATCGTGACCACAGGCATGCATCACCCCTTTATTGCGCGAGGCGTAGGGTACGTCGACCGCCTCTTCAATCGGCAAAGCATCGATGTCTGCTCGCAGGGCAATCACTTTGTCGCCACTGCCCACTTCCGCGACCACGCCCGTGGGTAGCGTGGTGGGCAGCAGACGCAGACCGGCATTTTCGAGCCAGTGACGGACCCGGCGGCTGGTTTCAAACTCCTGCAATGACAGTTCCGGGTACTGATGCAATTCACGGCGCCAGGTAATCAATTGTTGGGCAAAATTCATTGCGCTACCTCCCGGATGGCCGTTCTCTGACGCCAGGTTTCGCTCAGCAGGCGTAGTGAGGCAATACGCGCGCTGGCGTCAACCAGCGGGTTATCAAGGATGAACTCATCCACGCCAGACTCTGCGGCCAACGCATCCAGACCAGCCAGTACACTTTCTGCGGTGCCTTTAATCAGCGACGGTTCACGGCGATAAATACGCACTGCCGGGCTTCCCGCCTGACGCGCGAAAGCTTGCGCCTGCGCTTCGCTGGCCACGCTAACCCGCTGACCGTTTTCCAGTTCCACTCCCCATATCTCCACCTGCTGCGCGAGGCGTTCGGCTTCGTTTTGCGTGGCGGCAATAATCACCTGTACGGCGATAATAACGTCGCGCTGCGTCAGCGCTCGCCATTGTGTGACAACGTCACGCAATAATGTTTTATCGCCATTAAGATGGGCGGCAAAAACGAAGTTCCAGTCGAGTTTTGCCGCCAGGCGTGCGCTGTCCAGGCTCGCGCCGAGCAGAAATCCATCTGCATGGACAGTGGGAAGCGGCGTGGCTGCCAGGGATTCCGCATCGGCAGTAAACTGCCCCGGCTTAAGCCAGTTAGCCAGCTCAGCGAGCTGGTCAGCAAAACTGCCTTTATCTTCCTGGCGCAGCCCGCGTTGCAGTGCGCGTGTAGACAGCGGCAGTCCGCCAGGGGCTTTACCGATACCGATATCGATACGACCAGGTGCCAGAGAGGCCAGTACGTTGAAGTTTTCCGCCACTTTATAGGGACTGTAATGTTGCAGCATGACCCCACCGGAGCCGATGCGGATCCGCTGCGTTTGCCCGGCAATCCAGGCGATAAGCAGTTCGGGGGATGGGCTGGCCAGTTGGGAAGTATTGTGATGTTCCGCAATCCAGAAGCGGTGAAAACCGCCTTTCTCGGCCAGCTGCGCCATCTGTAACGTTCGGTTTAGTGCATCCTGCGCGGTTTCGTTTTCCGCAATCGGGCTTTTATCAAGCAAACTCAGACGATAAGACATGCAGCACGCTCTTGTTGAGTAACATGTCTGCATTATTGGGATGGCTTTACGACCTTGTGAAACAATTAATTTACATTAAATAAGCAAAAAATTTGCAAAGTAGCCCCCTCAAAGCTGAGGAATCCCCCGTAATCTTACGTTTTACAGCGATAACGCCGCTTAATAAGAATAAAACCGTGACAGCGGCGATTTTCTTTGCCGGGAGCCCGGGTCGCCAGGGGGGTGGCGGTGAGCCACCCTGGCACGTTCACGGGTTCTGTCGCGACAGAAAAGCAAGGAACATAAGGTGAACGGAATGGCCATCAGAGCCGCATTCCCCCCCTCACCCTGGCCCTCTCCCTCAAGGGAGAAGGGACCGTTCGTGCTCGCATTTTTGTGGGGATTCCTCACGCCACAGAGGGACGGTAGTCATTATTTGCGCTTATGAATAAGCCCGCATGCCCCTGTGCCGTGCAACCTCGCCGACATCATCTTTCCTTATTGCATGTTTAGTCATTTCTGCCGTCTTTTTCACCATAATGAATCAGTTAAACTGCTAAGTAACACTTGTGTCACAAATTCAACTCATCCCCATCATTTTTTCGTCTGGTATGTTTTGCGTCGTCAAAAAAATGCAGGTAGGATGCTGCGCCATGTTATGTCTTATTCATACGTAGAATGATTGAAAAGGCAGAACGCTTTCCCAAAAGAGCAAACGATTGTCTTGCTGCTCTGCGGGGTCGAAGAAATTTAAAAAGATTCAGACAGGTCAACGGGTAACGCAATGAAAACAACCAACAATAGCGCGGCGGAGCATCAGGCCGCGAAACGACGCTGGTTAAACTCTCACGAGGAGGGTTATAACAAAGCGATGGGTAACCGCCACGTACAGATGATCGCTATCGGCGGAGCAATCGGGACGGGGTTATTCTTAGGCGCCGGGGCGCGCCTGCAGATGGCGGGGCCATCACTGGCGATCGTTTATCTGGTTTGTGGTCTTTTCTCTTTCTTTATCTTACGTGCACTGGGTGAGCTGGTTTTACACCGTCCGTCCAGCGGCAGTTTTGTTTCGTATGCCCGTGAATTTATGGGCGAAAAAGCGGCCTATGTCGCCGGCTGGATGTATTTCGTGAACTGGGCGATGACCGGAATCGTGGATATCACCGCCGTTGCGTTATATATGCATTACTGGGGCGCGTTTGGCGATGTACCTCAGTGGGTCTTCGCCCTCGGCGCGCTCGCCATTGTCGGGACCATGAATATGATCGGCGTGAAGTGGTTCGCTGAAATGGAGTTCTGGTTCGCGCTGGTCAAAGTGCTGGCCATTGTCGCTTTCCTGGTTGTCGGGACCATCGTCCTGGGATCCGGGAAACCGCTTGACGGCAACGCAACGGGCTTCCATCTGATTACCGACAATGGCGGCTTCTTCCCCCACGGTCTGCTCCCTGCACTGGTCCTGATCCAGGGTGTGGTCTTCGCCTTTGCCTCTATCGAGTTCGTCGGCACCGCTGCCGGTGAATGTAAAGATCCGGAAAAAACCGTACCGAAAGCGATCAACAGCGTTATCTGGCGTATCGGCCTGTTCTACGTCGGTTCCGTGGTGCTGCTGGTTCTGTTGCTGCCGTGGATGGCGTACCAGCCGGGTCAGAGTCCGTTTGTGACCTTCTTCTCCAAACTGGGCGTGCCGTACATGGGCGACGTGATGAATATCGTGGTCCTGACCGCCGCCCTGTCGAGCTTGAACTCCGGCTTGTACTGCACGGGTCGAATCCTGCGCTCTATGTCGATGGGCGGTTCCGCACCTAAGTTCATGTCCAAAATGAACAAACAACACGTGCCGTACGCAGGTATCCTCGCGACGCTGGCCGTGTATGTTGTTGGCGTGTTCCTGAACTATCTGGTTCCGGCGCAGGTTTTTGAAATCGTCCTCAACCAGGCATCAGTGGGTATTATTGCTTCCTGGGGCTTTATCGTGCTCTGCCAGATGCGTCTGCGCAAAGCGATCAACGAAGGCAAAGCGGCGGAAGTGAGCTTTAAGATGCCGGGTGCGCCTTTCACCTCCTGGTTGACGCTGCTGTTCCTGTTCTCTGTCCTGGTGCTGATGGCATTTGACTATCCGAATGGCACCCTGACCATTGGTTGTCTCCCGCTGCTGATTGTGCTGCTGGTGATTGGCTGGTTCGGTGTGCGCAAACGCGTTGCGGAAATTCACAGCGGCGCGCCGGTCGTGGGTAAAAGCACCCCGCCTGCGGAGCTTGTGGAAGAAACCGCAAAGTAATCTGACGTGCTGATAATTAAAAAGCCAGCCAGGTATTTCACCGGCTGGCTTTTTTTATGGCTGTGGTTACAGCGCGATACGAATAATGTCGTCCGGCTCTGTGGCCTCTTTCTCTTTGCTTGCCGCCTGTTTCACACTCACATACAGCGTTTTACCGTCGGCAGAGAGCGCCAGGCTGTTCGGATGGGTTGGCGTATCGAAGGTTTTCACCACTTTATAGGTTTTACCGTCGATAACGCTGACTTTGCCCGCCTGTCGATGGGTCACATAGGCTTCGTTACGGGTGGGGTTAAACAGCACGGCCAGGGATTCCGGCGCAGCGACTTTTTGCAGGACTTTCCCGTCACGCAGATCGACGACCAGAACCTCAGGCTCTTTAGAGTCGGTAATAAAGGCGCGGTGACCTGCGGTGTCAAGGCTCAGATTCAAATAGAAGTGTTCTTTGCCGTCATCCTGCAATTTTTTACGCGACAGAATTTTATCGGTCGCGGTGTCGATAGTCAGCAATTCACCGTCACCGTTGGTGACGTAAAGACGCTTCGCCGCCGTATCGATAGCCAGGCCAGTACTGAATTTACCGGTGTCGGCAACGGTGGATTTCAGTTTCAGCGTGTCGCCATCAACCGCCCAAATCACGCTCTCTTTACCGATACCGCTGATATAAACGGTATTGGTCGTTTCATCCACTACCAGTTCGCGCGGCTGCAGTGGACGCACGGTTTCACTACGTTGGCGGTCATCAAGCACCAGGCGCCCTTTCACATCGCCCGTTTTCGCGTCAATTGCCGTTACCGCGCTGTTAACCGTGTTCCCAAACCACAGGGTCTGCGTTTTGCTATTGATAGCCGCGCCAAACGGCTTCAGATCGTTATGGATAGCCAGCGTCACATCCAGTGAGACTGGATCCAGGCGGTAGACCACGCCACCTTTATCGGCTTTACGGCTCTGTGAGGTAGCCACCCACAGCGCATTTTCCTGCTGGCTCCAGGCCATTTCATAGGCACCTTTACCAACCGGTTTGCGCAGCATCTCTTCACTCGCCTGAGCATAAAATGCCCCGGCAAGCAGCAGTGAACCTAACAGCAGTGAACGACGCAGACGTGGCGTGGATAGATAACGTAAAGACATGACGACTCCCTTTGATAAACACAGATAGTTTTGCTTCACATGCTTCCATGACGCCAGGGTCGTAGCCCTGTCTTATTTAGTGAGAATAGTAATCATTATTATGTGTAATGTGGAGCATTAAATCTGTTTTTACTGCCATCGGCGGCAACGTCTACACTTTTTGTTAACGTAATGTGCCCTTAAAGTTTTCATGAATTGTTAAAGATATTAACATTACGCCATGTTCCCATTTGGTTCGTTTCCTATTCTGGTCAATTTATGAATATTTTTGCCCTTTCAAGAACGGCGTTTCCCGCGCTGTTCCTTCCGGTCATCTATGCGCCTGCCGTGCTGGCGGCGGACAATGAACAAACAATGATCGTCAGCGCGGCACCCCGCACGGTTTCAGAACTCGACACCCCGGCGGCGATCAGTGTCGTGAATGGCGATGATATTCGTCAGGCCACACCACAGATCAATCTTTCGGAATCGCTTGGCGGCGTACCTGGCTTGCAGGTACAAAATCGCCAGAACTACGCGCAGGATCTACAACTCTCCATTCGCGGTTTTGGTTCCCGCTCGACCTATGGCGTGCGAGGAATCCGCATGTATGTCGACGGTATTCCTGCCACCATGCCTGACGGACAGGGGCAAACCTCGAACATCGATCTCACCAGCGTCGAGAGTATCGATGTTCTACGCGGCCCCTTCTCTGCCCTGTACGGCAATGCGTCCGGCGGCGTGGTGAATGTGACCACCCAGACGGGCCGACAACCAACGGAACTTGAAGCCAGCAGTTATTACGGCAGTTACGGAAGCTGGCGCTATGGCACCAAAGCCAGCGGTGCGGTGGGTGATGGCACGCAGCCAGGGGATGTGGATTACACGGTCTCCTCGACCCGTTTTGTCACCCATGGCTATCGCGATCGCAGCGGCGCACGTAAAAATCTGGCCAACGCCAAACTGGGCGTGCGTATCGATGAGGCCAGCAAGCTGACGCTGATTTTCAACAGCGTCGACATTAAGGCCAACGACCCGGGCGGCCTGACGAAAGAGGAGTGGCACGATAACCCGCGCCAGTCGCCGCGCGCCGTGCAGTATGACACGCGCAAAACGGTCAAACAGACACAGGCCGGATTACGTTATGAGCGTCAGCTCAGCGCGCAAGACGATGTGAGTGTCATGATGTACGCCGGTGAGCGTGAAACCACCCAGTACCAGTCAATTCCTCGCGGTCCCCAGTTGAACCCGCAGCATGCCGGAGGGGTAATCGACCTGACCCGCCATTACCAGGGGATCGATACCCGCTGGACCCATCGCGGCGAATTATTGATACCCGTGACCGTCACCGGCGGGCTGAATTATGAAACCATGAGCGAACAGCGCAAAGGCTATGAAAACTTTGTGATGGTTAATGGCGCGCCGGATTATGGTCGCGAGGGGGATTTGCGCCGCAACGAACGCAATCTGATGTGGAACGTCGACCCTTATGTGCAAACCCATTGGCAGTTGACCGATAAGCTATCGCTGGATGCGGGTCTGCGCTATAGCTCGGTCTGGTTTGATTCAAACGATCACTATATTACGGCAAGCAACGGCGATTACAGCGGTGATGCCAGCTACCACAAATGGCTGCCTGCCGGGTCGCTGAAGTATGCGGTTACCGATGGCTGGAATCTGTATGCTGCGGCGGGACGTGGTTTTGAAACGCCCACCATTAACGAGCTTTCTTACCGTTCTGGCGGGAAAAGCGGGCTCAATTTCGCGCTTAAGCCGTCGACAAACGATACCGTTGAAATCGGCAGCAAAACACGCGTGGGTTATGGACTGCTCAGCGCCGCGCTGTTCCACACCGATACGGATAACGAGATTGTCACCGATACCAGCAGCGGCGGACGCACCACTTATAAGAATGCCGGTAAAACGCGCCGTCAGGGTGCGGAACTGGCGCTCGATCAGCAATTCGCCGGAAACTGGCGGGCAAAGCTGGCATGGACCTATCTGGATGCGACTTACCGCAGCGAAGTCTGCGGCGACAGCCAATGTAACGGCAACCGTATTCCCGGGATCGCGCGCAATATGGGATTTGCCTCACTGGGCTATGTCCCCGAACAGGGCTGGTATGCAGGTGCCGATGTACGCTATATGAGCGATATCGCCGCCAATGACGAAAACACGGCAACCGCTCCCTCCTGGACGGTGGTCGGCCTGAATACAGGCTACAAGTTTAACTACGGTAACTGGATGATGGATGTGTTCGGGCGCGTGGATAACCTGTTTGATCGTGAATATGTGGGGTCGGTGATCGTTAACGAATCAAATGATCGTTATTACGAACCGGCACCGGGGCGCAATTATGGCGTAGGTATGTCGGTTGCGTATCGCTTTGAGTGATGGCTGTTGAATAACCAGAGGCCCTCTTTTTGCAAAGAGGGCCTCTGTCGTATCAGAACGTGGTCCAGCCGTCGTCGCTGGTGACCTCAGCAGGCTGACGCGGCGCAGAGACCGGAGGCTGCGGTCTGGCAGGCGCCGATGATTTCACTGGCGCCACGCCCGACTCAAGACGGAATGTCGCGACCAGTTGTTCAAGATGCAATGCCTGTTCTTCAAGGGAACCCGCTGCGGTTGACGACTCGCTCACCAGTGCCGCATTTTGCTGGGTCGTACTGTCCAGTTCACCCACTGCGCGGGCAATTTGCTCGATCCCGCGGCTTTGCTCCTCAGATGCAGACGAAATTTCACCCATAATGTCATTAACTCGGGTGACCGACTGCACGACCTGCCCCATCGTTTCCCCGGCTTTTGCCACCAGTTCACTCCCGGTATTAATACGCGACACAGACTCAGTAATCAGTTGCTCGATATCTTTCGCTGCCTGAGAGCTGCGTTGAGACAAACTACGCACTTCGCTGGCGACGACCGCGAAACCGCGCCCCTGCTCTCCTGCGCGTGCTGCCTCTACCGCTGCGTTAAGCGCCAGGATATTGGTCTGGAAGGCAATACTGTTAATGACCGCGGTAATGTCTGCAATTTTGTTTGAGCTGTTGTGGATATCATTCATCGTTTTCACCACATCACGCATCACATTGCCACCTTCGCTGGCCGTATTTGATGCCTGTGCCGCGAGTCTGCTGGCGTTACGTGCATTATCCGCGTTGTTTTTCACCGTCGCCGTTAACTCTTCCATACTTGCTGCCGTTTGCACGACAGCAGCGGCCTGTTGCTCTGTACGGGAAGAGAGATCGGTGTTGCCTTCGGCAATCTCCGTTGCCGCACGGGAAACCTGCGCCACACTGTTACGAACATCAAAAATCATCTCGCGAAGACGGCTGTTCATACGTCCCATCGCGGCGGTGAGTTTGCCCAGTTCATCGTCGCTTTGCGCCGTGATCTGTGAACTGAGATCGCCACTGGCGATACGCTCAGCCAGCGCCAGGTTATGGACAACGGGACGGGTGATCTGGCGAATAATCCACCAGGAGACGATAACGCCAATCAGGATTGCGATAATACCGATGATGGACGCCGTGGTGCTGGAGTTATCGGCCAGCGCGTCGTTATAGGTTTTGACGCGCGTAATCAATTTCTTGATGTCGGCGCTGCTGTCATCACCCGCAATTTTGACTTTGTCCTCAGCCGTTTTGATCGCCTGAACCGCCGTAAAGTAGTTGATGCTCAGGTCGCGATAACGGGTGGTTTCGCCCCAGAGTGCCTGCAACGGCGAAACCAGCTCCGCCGGAAGCTGGCCAGTGAGCGTTTGTACCGCAGCCTGTGCTTTGTTGAAGCGGTCGTCGAGAATATCGCGCGTCTCTTTCGTCGGGCTAAAACGCACCATTAACGCCGCATCGCGCACCCCACCAATGGCAATGAGTTGATCAAAAATTTGGGCGGTTAATGCGTTATCTGATACCGGTGTGGAGATAAGTGCCGTAAAGCGCGCGCGCTGTTCGTCTGAACCCATCTTGTCCATGGCATCACGCACTGATTTCATGGCATTCGTCGCCTGCTGCATTTCAGCAGACCCGGCCTCGAAGTTCGCCAGATGGCCTGCCAGCGTATGTAAAAGCGCGCTCTCTTCATCATTCCATGACAACTCACTCGCACTGGCGGTGAGCTGCGACGCATGTTTTACGTAGTCGGACATGATCGGACCGGCTTTGTCATCACCGTAGAGATACTTCAGACGATTAATTTTGGCCTGGAAGACCTCAATGTTAACGCTATAAATCAGATTGGTTTTTACATAGACATCGCGGATCTCTTTAAACCGCAAAACGCTCAAAACGGTAGCGATGGCAACCAGAAAAAGGACAATGCCAAACCCGACTGACAGCTTTTTACTGATAGTAATATTTTTCAACCCCTGGCTAAAAGACATCCCAAACTCCTTGCGTCACATCAATGTTAGCGCTCAACTTGGCACTCATCGGTTATCGGCAGGCAGTACAGGGAGTTAAGGGGGAAACATCGTTGAAGATGAAAAACGTGATGATGATGCTCCCCTTTGCCAAATTTTTGGTGAGGAGCATTCTAAAATCATCAAATTGCCCTGAATGATTTCAATACTAAACTATCATTCAGCTATTGAACCATTCAGTTATTGAACTGTTTGAGCAGTATGCCAGCGCCTTCATCGATGGTTCGGTATATGGCTTTTTCGCAACCGTTTTCGTCTCCGTTTTCGAAGGAGGATAATAAATCGCCATAATCATATCCAAGCGATAACTCCGGTGATGAAGGATAAAGATAATTAAAGCATGGGCCGATACGAACCCATAATTGTTCAATAATTGCGGCGAGCGTTGGCATTTCCGCATAATGATAAACAGCAAAACGAAATACGCGATTCGACTGCAATGTCAATTCCGTATTTCCGGTTTTTGCAGCTTCAGTAAAAGCCTCAGCAAGAATACGCAATTCGTGAACTTTGCCTGCGGTCATATTTTTACAGGCTGCGCGAACCGCCATACCTTCCAGCTTTTTGCGGATATCACTAATTTCTATGAATCGTACCTTACCCACATCCGGAACAAGGAATGCTTGTGCAGGAGTCGCGTGAAGGGCACCTGCGGAAACAAGCCGCAGTAATGCTTCCCTTACAGGCGTAATACTGGTTCCTAATTGATCGGCAATTTCTTTCGTGATGAGTCGGGCGCCAGGTTTAAGCGCACCAATAATAAGCGCACTCTTCAGACTGGCTTCTACCTGCAGGGTAAGGCTGGTCCGCTGCGCTTTTTCCAAATCAAGCATGTGATTGTGTCCCGTCCAAATTCTTATTTATTTTCAGCCTGGTAGCGTGTCGGTGAACATAATTCCTGAGAATATATTATGTATAATCATGCCTGGTATTGGATGAACGCGTAAAATTAGAACAAAATGTTATTATTTATGCACAACTACCAGGAACCGTTACCGATAAGGTCGTCGATTCCTTATGCTTGTATAATTAAAGACGTTTTTAAAAATTTTGCACGTATTATGATGACGGTTTTCACCGCCATCACCATTTTTAGTCATCCGCGCCTACGCGAATCACAACTTTACCAAAGTTTTTCCCGGCAAGTAAGCCGATAAAGGTCTCTGGCGCGCTTTCAAGTTCGTCAGTGATTTGCTCGCGATAATGGATTTTTCCCTCTTTAACCCACTGCGACATGTCACGCTGAAATTCATTTATGCGGTGACCATAATCCTGGCTAATAATAAACCCTTGCAAGCGAATTCTTTTTTTCAGGAGCGTCCCCATTAATAACGGTACGCGATCCGGACCATCCGGCAAAGCGGTCGCATTATAACCGCTAATTAGCCCACACAACGGAATTCGCGCGGCGGTATTCAATAATGGCAACACCGCATCAAATACCTTACCGCCGACATTTTCAAAATAAATATCGATGCCTTGCGGACACGCTTTAGTCAGTTGTTCGGCAAAATCGCTGGCATGATGATCAATACAGGCATCAAAACCCAGGGTATCGACCGCATGGCGACATTTTTCACTGCCCCCGGCGACACCGACAACCCGACAACCTTTGAGCTTGCCTATCTGACCGACCGTCGCCCCAACCGGCCCCGTAGCCGCAGCCACGACAAGTGTCTCCCCCGCTTTCGGCTGCCCGATATCCAGCAATCCCATATAAGCAGTAAAACCTGGCATGCCGAGTACACCGAGCGACCACGACGGATGTTGGGGATTTTCGCCCAGTTTGATGAGCCCTTCACCACCCGAAATTTCGTAATCCTGCCAGCCGCTATAGCCCAGCACCCAATCACCTTCGTGGAAATCGTTATGTTGTGAGCGTACGACGCGGCTGACGGTCGCGCCGCACATGACGCCATCAATCGGCACGGGAGGACTGTAGGAAGGCGCATCGCTCATCCTGCCGCGCATATAGGGATCAAGTGAAAGGTAGACGGTGCGGAGCAAAACCTGGCCTTCGCCTGGGGTGGCAATAGTGTCTTCTTCAAGTCGAAAATTATCGACTGTCGGCGCTCCCTTTGGCCTTGAGGCCAGGACCCAACGGCGGTTGCGATCATGTTGTTGTTTCATGTAGCTCTCCTGTTCCCATGAAATGTTCTATTGATACTAGTCGTGGAAAACAGGAGATGCACATCCATTATGCGCTGCCCGGATTGAGGCGAACCACCAGATAGCGGCAAGAGGCGTCGGTTTCATTAATAAAGCGGCAGTCGTTCGGCGGTCCGAGTTCCAGGCAATCCCCCGCTTTCATTTCATGGCGCGTATCGCCTTCCATAAATACCAGTTCCCCTTCTTGTAACCAGATTAATTGTCGGGCAAGCGCATAAGAGGACGCTGGCATCGGGATGTTGCTGCCGGCGGGTAAATCGATTTGTACCAGGTCGATGGGGAGATCGCTGCGTGGTGAGATATGACGGCGCAGATAATGCGTCTGAGGGTCGCGCCAGACAGGCTGGTCGGCAAAGCGCAACAGCTTACCTTCCTGCATCTCGGCACGCGCAATCAGAGTAGACATACTAATGCCAAAAGCCCCGGACAAGCGGGCAAGCAGTGTCGCCGTAGGGCTACTTTCCCCGCGTTCAATCTTATGGATCATAGCGCGGGATACGCCGGCGCGTTCAGCCAGTTCGCTGAGCGACCAGCCTCGAGATTCCCGCTCGACGCGAATTCGCGCACTGATCCGTTGATTTATGTTGTCTGTAATAGTATTCATATCGTAATACTATAGTGAACAACCACTGAGGTTCAACCATGATTATTCGTTACGCCAGCAAAGACGATTGTGCAGCTATTGCAGAGATCTACAATCACGCGGTATTACACACCGCCGCCATCTGGAATGACAAGACGGTTGATGTGGATAACCGCATTGCCTGGTTTGAAGCACGTCTGTTACAGGGCTATCCCGTACTGGTGAGTGAAGAAAGTGACGTTGTCACTGGTTATGCATCGTTTGGCGACTGGCGCGCATTTGATGGTTTTCGCCACACCGTCGAACATTCTGTCTATGTTCATCCGGATCATCAGGGTAAGAAAATCGGCCAGGCGCTGATGGCGCAACTGATTAGCGAAGCCAAACGCATTGGCAAACATGTGATGGTCGCGGGTATTGAATCCCAAAACCATGCTTCTCTCCATCTGCATGAGAAATTGGGTTTTACCGTCACCGCGCAGATGCCGCAGGTAGGCACCAAATTTGGCCGCTGGCTGGATCTGACGTTTATGCAGTTGCAGTTGGATAAGCGTCAGGACCCGGATGCGATCTGATGAACCAGTCCCTCACTCTCTGCTTTCTGGTTGCCGCTGGCATTGGCCTGGTGGTGCAAAACACGCTGATGGTGCGTATCACCCAGTCGTCTTCCACTATTTTGATCGCGATGTTGCTGAACTCGCTGGTCGGGATCGTCCTGTTTGTCAGTATCTTGTTGGTGAAACACGGGCTGGCAGGCTTTAGCGAACTGGTGGCAACGGTTCGCTGGTGGACGCTGCTCCCCGGCCTGCTCGGCTCGTTTTTTGTGTTCGCCAGCATCAGCGGCTATCAGTACGTGGGTGCCGCCACCACCATAGCTGTACTGGTGGCCAGTCAATTGATTGGGGGGCTGGTGATGGATGTGGTCAGAAGCCAGGGCGTTGCCCTCAAGGCCCTGATTGGCCCGGTATGCGGTGCGGTACTGCTAGTGATTGGCGCCTGGCTGGTTGCCAGACGCCAGTTCTGATTTACAGGATACTGCCACCTTTGGTGAGCTGTTCGCGTCGCGCTTCCAGATCTTCTTTATGTTGACGACCATGTTGCGCGATCGCATGACGAAGGCGCTGTTGCTGGGTATAACGCTCTTCCCGGCTCAGCGCGCCATCATCGCTCAGTGCAACCAGCAGCGCGTTCATATTTGCAATCACACTTTCTGCAATCGTTGCATCAACGCGGGCAATTACTTCATCCAGATGTGACATGCCTCCCCCTGTTAATTCAGTTTTGCTTTTGAAAAATCGCTGCCCATTAAGCTGACACTGTAACCCGTGACATTACTGCGTGTAGCATAGAAGGTTTTCCCGTTTGCCAGTGCAATCCAGGGCGCCTGTTGATAGAAGACCTCTTGCGCCTGGCCGTAAAGCTCGGCGCGTTTTGCCGGATCGCTGGTCAGTTTTGCCTGCTGTACCGGGCCATCATACGCTTTATCGCACCAGCGTGCGGCATTCGAACCGCTTTTCACGCTGCCACAGCCTAACAGGGTATCGGCAAAATTGTCCGGGTCGCCGTTATCCGACATCCAGCCAAATAGCGCGGTATCATGCTCGCCGCGACGCATCCCCGCCAGGTATTCGCCCCACTCATAAGAGACAATTTTCGCTTTCACGCCCACTTTCGCCCAGTCGCTCTGGATCATCTCCGCAATGCGACGTGAGTTCGGGTTATACGGACGCTGTACCGGCATTGACCAGAGGGTCGTTTCAAACCCCTTCTCCAGCCCGGCCTGTTTCAGCAACGCTTTGGCTTTTTCCGGATCGTAGCCGTAGTCTTGCAGATCTTTTTTGTAGCCCAGCATATTTGGCGGCAACGGCGATTTAGCCACGGAACCCGACCCCAGGAAGACCGCATCGACAATCGCTTTTTTGTCGGTGGCGTAGTTCAATGCCTGACGCACCAGTACGTTATCAAACGGTTTTTTCCCGGTGTTAAACGCCAGATAGCCGACATTCAGCGCATCAATGGTGTGCAGGGTCAGATCTTTGTTGCCCTTAATCTGCTCAAACTGAACCGGCGCTGGCGCCGGGATAATCTGGCACTCGTTGGTTTGCAGTTTCGCCAGACGGGTCTGGACATCCGGGGTGATGGCAAAAATCAGGTGTTTTGTCGGCACCGCGCCGTCCCAATAGTTGGGGTTAGCGAGATAACGGATTTGCGCGTCGGTTTTGTATTGTTGTAAGACATACGGACCCGTACCGATCGGCCAGTTGTCGACATTCTCCGGCGTCCCTTTTTTCAGCATGGCGTCGGCATATTCCGCCGAGAGGATTGAGGCGAAATCCATTCCCCAGTCAGCCAGAAACGCGGCGTTAGGTTCACTCAGGACAAACTGAACGTGATAGTCATCAACCTTTTTGACATCCTGAATCAGTTTATCCAGCCCAACATCGTTGAAATATTCGTAATTTCCTTTCGAAACATTATGATAAGGATGTTTAGGGTCTTTCTGACGCATGACCGAGAAAATAACGTCATCCGCATTAAAATCGCGGGTCGGTTGAAAGTATTTATTGCTGTTAAATTTGACACCCTGACGCAGCGTAAAGGTGTAGGTTTTTCCGTCCGGAGAGATTGTCCACGCGGTTGCCAGCGACGGAATCGGGGTATTTTTCACCGGATCGAAGTTCACCAGACGGTTGTACAGCACCTGCGAACTGGCAACAAACGAGGGGCCGGAACTGGCGATTTGCGGGTTGAAGGATTCCGGCGAGGCTTCGGAGCAATAGACAAGGGTGTCATTGTTTGCCGCCCACGCGGCACCTGCAGGTAATAATGTGCTCAGCGTCAGCGCGAGCAGGGATTTCCTTGCGAACATAGATTCGGGCCTTATTTATTATCTGGAGTATTAATCTCAGCACAGCAGAAGTGAACTGGCAAATAACGAATCACTATCAGGTTATTCTAATCCAGTTGTTTTTGCTGAATTTTCCAGCAAAATTAACGTTATCATTTAACTTAAACGAACTTCTTGCCGTCAAGGTTTATCAGACGGTCTCAATGCGTCGAGAATTCAATGGTTTTGCGCTCTCTTCTGCCGTTTGTTTGTGATGACATTGCGTACAGTAGACGCGTGAAAAAGTCTATGGGATGAAAACGTGGCAAAAACACTCTTGCGCAGCGGCGATCTTGATGATTTTCAAGCCGTGGGCGGCGGCGGTCAGGCCGTTTTTGATTCGGCATTACAAATTCGTGAAACCCTGCGTCTGCGTAAGCAGCAGGCGCTGGTTGACTGCCTTGCCATACCGCAGGTGAATGATGAAGGCGACCGCGTTGACTGGTATTCCCCTGTTGAAGGCCGCGCCCAGGCATGGAAAGCCGCTGACGAGGATGCGCGTTTTCGTGCCTTACGCTACCTCGAAAGCACCCTGGACAGTGCCGCAACTCTCAGCCGCAAATGTATGCAGTCGCCTAAAACTGCACAGCAACTGTTTGGTTCACTGCTGGAAAAAGCGTTGCAATTTCCCGGTGAAAACCACGTTTTCCTTGTCGACGGTAAGCCAGTAATCACCTTCTGGGGCTTTGTTAATCTCAATGAAAGTGCCAGAGAAGATGTGCTGGAATGCCTGCGTAAAGAAGATATTCCGGAGCCGCTTGCCGTTATCGAACCGGAACCGGAACCTGCCGAAGAACCCGTTGCCACGGTCACGATCAGCCACGACGACGAGCCGCTGCTCGCCCCGATGCCGGGCGTCAGTAAAATGGTTGCGAAAGACGAACCAATAATGCAGATGGCCTCGCCGGTGGCGGAACCCGAGCCCGTCCCTGAACCTGAACCTGAACCAGAACCGACGCCAGCCCCGGTACCGGTAAAACGCCGCCGTTACGGCCTGTGGGCCTTGCCGGTTGCCGCTGCCGTGGCGGTAGCGGTTGCCGCGCCATTACTGTTAAATCAGCAGCATGATGCGCCTGCAACACAGCCGAAAACCGGGCAGTCGGCGCCCGTGGTTGCCAGCCCGGAACCTGCTCCGGTTGCCGTCGCGCGTCATATCCCAGCGCTAAATGCACAACTCCCGCTCCACCAGGCCGAGGTGATTGCGCCAAAAGTGGAAACGCCTGAGCCTGTGGTACATGAGAAAAAGCCGTTGGTGATTACCGCTATCCCGAAAGACGCGCTGGTCATGGACGCGCTGGAAGTCAAAACCGGCTCAACCCGTTTCCTGAACGGTAACTGGCGTGTCGTTATGGACGTGAAAGACCAGTCTACCGGCAAGGATCTGACCATGCGGTTCCAGATTCAGAACAATAAAGGCACGGCGCGTGTGATTCAGGGCAATAATTTGAGCTGTCGCGCCGACCTGTACTCCGGCCTGCACGAAACCGGGGTTTTAATGATTAAGAGTCGCAGCACGGCACGTTGCACCGACGGTTCCCGCTACCCAATGCCGGAGATTTCCTGCAAAGCCGGGACCAATGATATTGCGGAATGCAGTGCGCGCTTTGAAGCAAATAGTACGCCCGTTGCGGTGACCTTCAGAAAAACAGGTGCCTGATTTTATGCTGGTTAATCTTTGTGATTACAAACAGAGCGTCACGCTTATCGCCAACAGTGGCGTCCAGTTTCTTGATTTTGGCCTGACGCCGCAGGAGTCGGCGCAAAGCGGTCGCTTTGTGCGCAAAACGGCGAATGGTCCGTTGTTACGTCTGGATTACGATCTGGTCAATGAGCGCTATACCCTTCCGGCGCAAAATGGCGGACTGCCCGAGGTGGTCAAACCGGAAAGCACCCAGTCGCTTCACGCGTCGCTGGCGGTGCTCGACGGCGTATGGCTGCCTGTCCCTTTCTTACGCTTCAACCCGCCGCGCACCTTTGTCGAAGGGCCAGAAAACTGGGCGCGGGTACAGATTCGTAAACTGAGTGAACCCGATGGCGCCGGGAATACCCATCGCGTTACGCTGGCCCTCGACAGCCAGATCAACGGTAATTCCCCGTCAGCACTGGCACCGCAAGAGAACGATATCCTTAACGGGACACGCTTCGCACTGGCCTGGCGCGATGACGAAGTGGCGGATTTTCTCGATCAAACCTGGGTAGATGGCTGGCTACGGGAAGCGTTTCTGCAGTCCATCAATCAGGAAGAGCAGCGCAGTGAACGTGAAATCAACCAGGCTTTGCGTAGCTTTGAATATCAGGCGCACTGGCTGAATTTGCTGACCCTTCTCGGAACGCAGATTCTGGTGCCTGAGGTGAAAATTGTCACCCATACGCTGAGCACCCCGGCTATCCCGGTGGATTTAATTCTCGATGTCGGCAACACCCACACATGTGGCGTAATCATTGAAGATCATGGCGATGCCAACGATGGCCTGCGTCAAACCGCCGAGCTTCAGGTGCGCTCGTTAAGCGAACCCCAGTTTCTCAATGAACCCCTGTTCACCAGCCGTCTTGAGTTTTCTGAAGCGCGCTTTGGCAAACAGCATTTCTCGGTAGAAAGCGGCCGCGAAGACGCCTTTATCTGGCCTTCTATCGTTCGTGTCGGCGACGAGGCGCGCAAACTGGCGATGCAGCGGCTGGGTACCGAAGGCAACAGCGGCATTTCCAGCCCGCGCCGTTACCTTTGGGATGAAACCCCAGTGTTGCAGGACTGGCGTTTTAGCCAGATGAACAGCAAAACGCAGCGCGAACCCTTGGCGACCGCGTTTCCGCTGATGAACCTCATGAATGATGAAGGCCAGCCGCTCTATTCCCTGCCAGTTGATGAGCGTCTGCCCGTCTTTTCGCCACAATACAGTCGCAGCACATTGATGACGCATATGCTGTGCGAGCTACTGGCACAGGCGCTCGGGCAAATTAATAGTGTCGCCACCCGTTTACGTCTGGGTTTTCCCGCCTCGCCGCGACAGTTGCGCACGATCATTCTGACCCTGCCGTCGGCGATGCCGAAGCAGGAGCGCGAAATTTTCCGCCGCCGGATGTTCGAAGCCATTGCGCTGGTCTGGAAAGCCATGGGCTGGCATCCACAAGATGATGACTTTGCTAATCGTAAACAGCAGGAAAAAAGCGTGGTACCGGTTCCCCATATCCAGATGGAGTGGGACGAAGCCAGTTGCGGACAACTCGTCTGGCTGTATAACGAGGCCATTTCCCGCTATGCCGGGCAAACCGAAACGTTTTTTGCTTCCATGGCCCGCCCCGATCGGGTCGAAACCCCGGGCGCGCGTCCGGGACGCTCGCTACGCGTCGCCTCGGTAGATATCGGCGGTGGCACAACCGATATGGCGATTACCCATTATCAGCTTGATGATGGTACCGGCAGTAACGTTAAGATCACCCCGCAGTTGCTGTTCCGTGAAGGGTTTAAAGTCGCCGGTGATGATGTGCTGCTTGACGTCATTCAGCGCTGCGTACTGCCTGCGATGCAAACCCAGTTGCAAAAAGCCGGTATTACGGATGCTGCGTCATTGCTGGCAACCCTGTTTGGCGATTCCGGGCGTATTGATACACAGGCCGTTTTGCGCCAACAAACCACCCTGCAACTGTTTATGCCCATTGGCCATGCCATTCTGGCGGCGTGGGAAGAAAGTGACATCAACGACCCGCTTGCCGGACTGCATGCCACTTTCGGCGAACTGTTGACCCAGTTGCCTACGCGCAACGTGATGAATTACCTAAAGCAGGCCATCGACCACGCGCTGCCTGCCGGCTCGCCGGAGTTTGATGTGCTGAGCGTTCCGGTGCAGGTCAATTTCCGTGAATTGCAGGAGGCCATGCTCGCCGGGCAATTTACTCTGGCCTCACCGCTGCATGCGGTGTGCGAGGCTATCAGCCATTACTGCTGTGATGTGTTACTGATTACCGGACGCCCGGGTTGTCTGCCGGGAGTGCAGGCGTTGATTCGCCATTTACAGCCGGTACCGGTTAACCGCATGGTCTGGCTTGATAAATATCGCGTACACGAATGGTATCCGTTCAGCCAGCAAGGCAAAATCGGCAACCCGAAATCTACCGCTGCGGTAGGGGCCATGCTGTGTAGCCTGGCGCTGGATCTGCGTCTGCCGCGTTTTAACTTTAAAGCGGCAGACATCGGCGCGTACTCAACCGTGCGCTATCTCGGCGTGCTGGATAACGTCGTCAACACCCTGCGTGACGAGAACATCTGGTATCACGATATTGATCTGGATAAACCAGGCGCCAAACTGGATGCCCGTCTGCATTTCCCGCTGCGCGGCAATGTCACGCTCGGCTTTCGTCAACTGGCGAATGCCCGCTGGCCTGCCACTCCGCTTTATACCCTGAGCATCAACTCTTCTGAACTGGCGAAGACCATCGCTGGCGACGGGGTGTTGAATGTGCGGTTGCAGTTTAGCGGCGGTAACAAACACCACGGTCCGGAATCGTTTATTCTGAGCGAAGCCTGGCTGCAGGATGGTACGCCGGTTCCGGCCGATGCGTTAACCTTCAAATTGAATACGCTGGCCGATCGCCGCCACAGCGGTAGCCATTACTGGATCGACAGCGGGAGTGTGTATCTGAAATGAGTGCAAGCATGACCACGACCCAGGCGATCGGTGCATGGATAAATGACAACCGTCAGATTTCGCCGTTGCTGGATGATGACGCGGACGCGCTACTGGCGCGCTTAACGGCGCTAACGGCACAGGAAACCGCGCTGCAAAACGCCGCGAAAATGCCCTGCACCGTTGGGCTGTTTGGCCACTCGCAGGCCGCCAAAGCCCATTTACTTGCCGCCCTGTGCGACAGTGGCAACGGCCGCCTGCATGTCTTGCTGGGCGAGAAGACGCTGGACTATTTCAGCCATCTCAACCCCGGCCATATGTTGACCAGCATGGCACTGCGCTTTAGCCGTGAGAACCCGCATGTCGACGACAATTTTCCCCTGCGTTTACGCCTGATCAGCGAAGCGGAACTGGTGCAGGTCTTTATTGCGCACGCGCAGGCCATGCCGGAGTTGCGTGTCGTCGACAAAACGGTCATTGAAAGCCGTCTGGCAAAATGGCGTGCACTGCGTCAGCCAAACCCGGTACCAGGCATTAGCGCGGAAGATGTGGGGGCCATTGCCCGTTTCTGGCGTTCGGTCGTACCGTCATCACAACAGCATATGGATGACGCGTTGTGGTATCAGTTCGCCTGTCTTCTGCCATCGCTGGACTTGAGCGCTCGCGCCAGCGCCTGGGCGCTTTTGTGGGGTGAGCAGCAGGAGTTAACGCAGCAGTGGCTGTCGCTGGCGCATACGCTGCACCAGACCGGTAACGCCGGGGAACTGGCTGCGCCATTGAGTCTGTTAGTCGATAACTTCGCCCTGCCGACAGAAGGTTTTCTCACCCCGCCAGAACAGGACAGTGAAGCCTTTGCCGGTGAGGTGGTGGTGCATCCATGGTCAGAAGAGCAATTACAAAATGCGGTCAGCATCCCTGTCTCGACGCTGGCGCTGTTAACCAAAGAACTGGTGCTCCCGGTTGAGAACAGTGCGCTCAAGGGTGTGGATATTCTAGATATCCCCACCCCGGCGCCGCAGGAGGGGCATCCGCTATGGAACAGTAAATGCCGTTGGTTGCTTGAGAGCTATCGTCAGCAATTACAGCCGGATGTCTTACTGATTTGCAATGCCACAGCGCATCGCTCAACCACGACGGCAACGGCCAAAGCGCTACTCAACTGGGTGAAGGAGACGCAGTCCGGTCATGAGACAGCGCTGCCTGGCCTGGTCTGGACCATCACCCCGCACGATGCTCGTTTTACCAGCGGCCAGAATCTCGACGAAATGGTGCAACAACTGGTCGGAAAACCTGGCCAGCACTGGGGCACGCTGCAGGCGCTGGATGCCAGCAGTTTACAACGGGTTCTTGAGTGGCTGGCCCAGGCGACCGCCCCGGCGCTGCGTCAGCATCGCTTTAAATCCCTACGCGAACGTCATCAACTGGCGTTGCGCGATCTGATGCAGGCCTGGCTTATCGCACCGGCTAAAGAGAATGCCGCTCAGCGTACCCGTGCAGAAGCGGTGGTGCGTGAACTGCAAACCCATGCGGCGCGTCATGGCGAATTGCTGGAAGGTCTTTTGCCGGACATGCAGCAATTTGATTCTCTGTGGAAGGTGCAGCAACCGCGCGAAGAGCAAGTCAGCGGTTTGTTTAATGAAGCCATCGATCTCTTTGGTGAGGCGGCTGAGAGCAGCGAGCAGGCCCTGGTCGCCCGCGATGCTGGTCAACAGGCGCATGCTATGTGGATCAATCACTTACGTCAGTGGAGCCGTAATGATGATAACGCCGCCCGTCTGGGCCTCTCAACTGCCACGGTGCGTCAGATGGCGGAAATCATCATTATCAGCAGCTACCGACTGAATATGCCGGAGCAGTTGCAGAAGATTATGCAGCGCGATACCGCGTCTGCGGCACAGCTCTATGCCGCCATAGGTAATTTTGTCGCCTGGTTAGGCTATGCCGATGTCCCGGAAGCCCAGCGCCCTGCCAGCCGCGTACAAAAAGGCAGTACCGTGTTCGCCTCGACAAATTCTGGCTCGACGGAACGCTTAACGCGCTTAGGTGAGCAACCTGTTCACGCTGCAACACGCTATGTTTACGACTGGCTTGTCGCCCTGTATACCCGCTCAGTGGAAAATATGGGCTATAGCCACCCGCATGATGTTTCTCCCGCCGCACGTAAGAAACTCAAAACGCTGCTGCCATAAAAAAGACCCGGCCACCGTAAACGGTGCGTCGGGCCTTATTGCTTCTCCACGCTCAGTACATTAGATAAATGAGAACACCAGGGCAACCGGGAAACTGATTGGCCATGTTGCCCCGACTAAGCATGCGCTGAGCGTTTTGATACGGCGAGTCTCTTTGGATAAAAACCAGGTCACTACACCGGTCAGTAGCGCCATGACGGCATAAAACATCAACATTTTAGTGAACATATCCATCGTCCGCCTCCTTTCCATGGAAAACATACGCAGACAATGTTGCACATTTTTTACGTTTTATTTTGTCTCACCGGTCACGCCTTGCGTCACCCATTAACAAAAGATCAAAATAGCGACACCAGTAACGCTACCGGAAAGCTCATCGGCCACGTCGAACCCACCAGAAAAGCACTCAGAAAACGAATCCGTTTACGATCGCTGGATAAAAACCAGGTAATAACTGCGCAAAGTAGCGCCATGATAGCGTAGAAAACCAGCATTTTTTGATAAAGCGACATAGCCACACTAACCCTGTGATAACAAAACGGGCGCAATATGCAACTTTTATTGATATTTATCAAGTTTTTTCACTTATCGTGCGATTTGCTGCAAGGAGGAAATTGATATGCACAGGTTTTGCGAACGGGTAATGCCTCACCCACATGATTGCTTCAACAGGTTATGTAGCAATAATTTTTATTAAGAATGCGTTTGAAGTTCTCTGGCGATGGTCGTCGATCCAGCGCTTGCGGCAGTCTGTCGTGCCTTTAAGGAATCAAGTGCGGTATGGATCATTTCACTCGCTCTGATTTTTGCATGAGCAACAATCTTTTCGTCCGCAATGCTGGCATGGCAATGAGGGCAGAATGTTACCCCCCTCGCCTTGTCTTTGGCGATAGCTGCCAAATCTTCGATAATCACGGTTTTTCCGCATTTATCGCATGCAAATTCGAACATTGTAACGTCCTGATTATCTCACTGGCGCCACTATATAGCCGCGAGAGTAAACGGCATTAAAACGTGCTGAACATCGGGATGGCGTGTTTACGTGGTCGGTCACAAAATGGACGCTGTTGCACAGCCATCTATTGTTTATGTTCTTCACGCCACACTTTGATCATCTGCGGTGTCACTTCACTGGCATAACAGATGGGATCATAGCCGCCCGGTTTGCTCCAGGCGCTACGCTTACCGCAGCTACTGCCGTTTCTGGCCTGATTGAACGGACAGGCACAAGGTCCCGGATACGCTGCAATCGATTCCTCAATCACCTTTTGTTTAACCTGTCCGTCACTCAATACCTGAGTTTTAGCCAGACTGCCTTCGATACTCAGCACACTGGTTACTGTCAGCACGATCAACATCCACGGGGTGAATTTCATTTAGGCTTCTCAGTAAGGAGAGAATAAGCTTTAAATGTAGGACGGGGCATTCATGACAATATTGATCGCAGGCAATATCCCCGTTTATTCTTCAGTCTGCTTAATCATTCGCAATCTATTTTTCTTTATAGATTTAATTTAAGTTATTTATAAATCATAAGATTAAACTTAACATCAGGCTGATGTAAAAAAACAGCGCAGGATAACGTCGTTTTTGCCATAAATTCATCTGTTGCTTGCTTTGGCGAATGGCTGATTTCTCTGGTATTGTCACAGGGCCGTAAATAATTCTTACAGGGTAACAGCAATGCAAAAGTTTGACGATCTATGGCAAGCCATCGAGACCAGAGTGTGTGAAAACAATGACATAACGCACGAAGAACTGACGAACGAAACGACTGCCAGGGGGGCCGCCGCGAAGCAACGCGTCGCACACATTTTTACCCTGGAAGTTCTGCTGTCTCGTCATCGGGAGAAGTATGCCAGCCCTTATGTTGCGCTGGCCGGGGAAGAGGCTCTGTGGCATCTTATTTTCAAGCGTACTGGCTGGAAACCCTTTGAAATTAAACAGCTCTCATTCAGCGACGCGATGTTTGTGATCGCTGAACTGTTTCGCGATGAAAACCTGCCTGCGGATGTGCGAGGAATTTTGCGCGCTAATGGATTACGCGACCAGTCTTATTCGCTATATGATTTCTCAGAAAAAGACTGGGCCCCACGGGATAATGAAAACATCCTCAAACGATAGCCTGCAAACTATTAGAATATTAAGGGCCTGCGCGCCCTTTTTTATTTCGCGCTGCCACTATTTAATACGTACACACCGATCACTGTATTCGGGAACAAGTTCTGTTTCGCATAGCCTGCTAAGGTTTAGCATTTAGCACTATTAACAACCGCTATTATCAGTAAATTGCCCAATTAGCAGGCGTCATTTTCAGGCAGATAAATGAAAATACGGCTCAACCATTGCGCCATTTAACGCAGGTTCATAACGGGCGAAATGAAGCTCCTCACCCTCGCAAAAATAAGTTTCTATAGGAAGCGTCAGGCCGGATAAGCCTTCCGGTGTCTGATTTACAGCCCAGGTGATGGTTGTGTCGTTATCATTAACCGTCAAATATTCAGGGATACCGCCAGGTAGCAGCACCACAACTACTTTACTCATTATGTGTCCCCCAGAGAACGAAAATGCGACATTATCAATGGCGGGATGTGACGATAATTTGTCGCACTCATTAAATTAGTGTGACATCCCCTGCCTTGATATGTCAGATAATATGTTTTGTAGGATTATTTTATTATGGGCCCTGCTACGCGGGTAAGGCGCGTAAAACATAATCAGGAATATACCATCTTTACATTTTTTGACACACTAGAAATTATAAAGCGTGAGAATTACCGCAATTATTCTGTACCTATGAAGAAATTGTTACAGAAACGGTAACGCTCACGCTCACACTACGTTCAGTTGTTGAAGGCTCAGTGTTTGATCATCACGTGGCGAACCACCGTGTAATCCTCCAGCCCGTATATCGACATATCTTTGCCGTATCCCGAGAGTTTTTGTCCACCATGAGGCATTTCGCTGACAAGCATAAAATGGGTATTCACCCAGGTGCAGCCATATTGCAGACGCGCACTCAGGCGGTGCGCGCGACCCACATCTTTGGTCCATACCGACGATGCCAGACCATATTGTGAATCATTGGCCCAGCCCAGCACCTGTTCTTCATCGTCGAAGACTGTCACGCTGACGACCGGACCAAAGACTTCGCGCTGCACTATCGCATCGTCCTGTCTGGCTCCAGCCAGCAGCGTGGGCTGGTAGTAGAACCCTGCCCCCTCGCGTTTGTTGCCACCCGTGACCACACGGATATGGCTTAATGCTTTGGCCTCTTCCACCGCGTTGCTGACGCGGGCTAAATGGGCTTCGGAACTCAATGGCCCCAGCTCGGTGGTTTCATCATCCGGCGCCCCCATTTTCAGGCTAGCCACCGCGGCACCCAGTTTCTCAACCAGCGCATCGTAAATCCATTGTTGGGCATAAATGCGACAGGCGGCGGTACAATCCTGCCCGGCGTTGTAAAAACCAAAGGTACGGACCCCTTCGACAACCGCATCCAGATCGGCGTCATCAAACACAATCACCGGCGCTTTGCCGCCCAACTCCATATGGGTACGTTTAATCGAAGACGCCGTGTGGCCGATAATGTGCTCACCGGTGGCAATAGACCCCGTCAGCGAGACCATACGCACTTTTTCATGGCCGGTCAGCGGATCACCCACGGTTTTCCCCCGACCGAACAGCACGTTCAGTACTCCTGGCGGGAAAATATCCTGCGCCAGCTCACCAAGTTTCAACGCTGTTAGCGGCGTGATTTCTGATGGTTTAATGACCACACAGTTACCTGCCGCGAGCGCAGGGCCCAGCTTCCAGGCCGCCATCATCAACGGGTAGTTCCACGGCGCGATAGAGGCCACAACGCCAACCGGATCGCGGCGAATCATCGAGGTATGTCCTTCCAGATACTCCCCGGCGGCCAGCCCGTTCAGGCAACGCGCGGCGCCTGCGAAGAAGCGAAAGACATCCGCGACCGCCGGAATTTCATCGCTCAGCACACAGTGCAAGGGTTTACCGCAGTTCAGCGATTCAAGCATCGCAAAGGTTTCGGCATTATCTTCAATCACCTGCGCCAGCTGCAGCAGGCATTCAGCGCGGGCTTTTGGCGTGGTCTGTCCCCAGGTTTTGAAGGCCTCATCGGCTGCCTTCACCGCTGCGTCCACCTGCGCAGGCGAGGCTTCGGCAATCTCCAGCAACACCTCGCCGGTGGCCGGGTTAAACACGGCCTGTTTTTCGCCTTCGCCGTCGACCAGTGCTCCATTGATAAATAATTGATGTTGCATAGCGCTATCCTTTCAGAGTTGTCAGTTATTTGCCGCTTCCGGCTACGGTTTCACCGTCACGGGTTAGCCACCAGGCACCCAAAATCGGGAGGGTCGTTACCAGCATGACCAGCAGCGCCACCACATTGGTTACCGGCACATCACGCGGGCGCCCCAGTTGATTTAACAACCAGAGCGGCAATGTGCGTTCATGCCCTGCGGTAAAGGTCGTGACGATGATTTCGTCAAACGACAATGCAAACGCCAGCATCCCCCCGGCCAGCAGCGCCGAACCGAGATTGGGCAACACCACATAGCGAAACGTCTGCCATGAGGTGGCACCTAAATCCATTGAGGCTTCAACCAGACTCCACGACGTGCGACGGAATCGGGCTATCACGTTGTTGAAAACCACCACCACGCAAAACGTGGCATGACCGACAACAATGGTGAAAAAACCCGGTTCCAGATCCACCGTTTTAAACGCCGTTAACAGCGCCAGGCCGGTAATAATGCCGGGCAAGGCGATCGGCAGCAGCAGCAACAGTGAGATGGCGTTCCGACCAAAGAACTCACTGCGCCAGAGAGCCATTGCAGCAAGCGTGCCAAGGATTAAAGCAATAAATGTCGCCAGTGCCGCGATCTGCAGTGACAGTGTCACGGCATCCAGGATATCGCCCCGCGCCGCCGCTACGCTAAACCAGCGCAGCGTAAAGCCCTGCGGGGGAAAACTAAACGCGGCATCCTCGGTATTAAAAGCATAGATGGCGATTATCAATAACGGGAAATGGAGAAAGATAACCCCACCCCAGGCGGCAATTTTGAGAAATAACGGTGCGCGGTCAGAGTGCATCGAACGCTCCCAAACGTTTCACGAACGCCAGATAAAGGGCAATCAATACAATGGGGACCAGCGTAAAGGCTGCCGCCATTGGCATGTTGCCGATCGCCCCTTGTTGCGAATAGACCATGTTGCCGATAAAGAACCCCGGCGGCCCCACCAGTTGCGGCACAATGAAATCACCCAGCGTCAGGGAGAACGTAAAGATAGAACCGGCGGCAACGCCCGGAATAGCCAGCGGCAACACCACGTGGCGAAAGGTCTGCCGGGGATGAGCGCCAAGATCCGCTGAGGCCTGTAAGAGCGACGGCGGCAATCGCTCCAGCGCGGCCTGAATCGGCAGAATCATAAACGGCAGCCAGATGTAGACAAAGACCAGAAAACGCCCCAGCCCCGAGGTCGACAGGGTATTACCACCGATACCGGGCAGTGTCAGCAGCGCACCGAGTATGGGCTCCAGCCCCATATGGCCGAGAAACCACTGGGCAACGCCGTCTTTCGCCAGCAGCAGCGTCCAGGCGTAAGCTTTGACGATGTAGCTCGCCCACATGGGCAGCATCACGGCAATATAGAAAAACGCTTTCCATTTACCGCTGGTGTATTTCGCCATATACCATGCCATCGGAAAGGCCAGCATAGCGCTTGCCAGCGTCACGGCGACCGCCATGGTGAGCGTACGCAAGATGATGTCGTAATTGGCGGGATTAAACAGCGCCTGCAGGTTAGCCAGAGTGAAATCCGGCGTCACCGACATCGTGAAATCATCAAAGGTATAGAAGCCTTGCCATAGCAGCGTCAGCAACGACCCCAGATAAACAATGCCGAACCACATCAGTGGCCCCAGCAACAGCAGGAACAACCCCAGCGCCGGTTTGCGCCAGAACAGGCCACTCAGGCGGCTACCTGGTTTACGCTGCGATGAACGGGACAGACTCATCTCCATCACCCCGCTCCCCGTAACGGCACCATCGCCTCTCTTGACCACGAAGCCAGCACCGTTTGCCCCGGTGCCAGCGTATCTGGCAATAACGCATCGGACATGTTCGCCTGGCTGACCAGCAGTTTTTCACCGTCGCTAAGTTTCAGTTCGAAACGAGTGGCGGCCCCCTGATACTGGACTGCCTGTACCACCCCCTGTACCTGAATGTCTCCCGGCTGGTTAAGGCGAATATGCTCTGGCCGCAATGAGAAAATGCCGTTCATCGCACACAACGCACCCGCCCGCCTGTCGTCGAAAACATTAGACGTGCCGACAAAGCCCGCGACAAAAGGCGTGCGTGGGCGCAGATAGAGTTCCCGCGGTGTATCAACCTGCTCAATTTTGCCATTGTTGAACACGGCCACCCGGTCGGACATCGAGAGCGCTTCGCCCTGATCGTGAGTGACGAAAATAAAGGTGATCCCCAGATCCTGCTGCAGCTTTTTCAGCTCGAACTGCATCTGTTCGCGCAATTTCAAATCCAGCGCCCCCAGCGGTTCATCAAGGAGTAAAACCCGAGGCTGATTGACCAGCGCCCGGGCGATAGCCACACGCTGGCGCTGACCGCCGGAAAGTTGCGATGGCTTACGGGTGTGAACAAAATCCAGCGCCACCTTTTCCAGCGCCTGGCGTGCGCTGGCATGGCGTGTTTTTTTGTCCACGCCTTTGACCATCAGACCATACGCCACGTTATCGAGGATCGACATGTGGGGAAACAATGCGTAATCCTGGAAAACGGTGTTGACGTCACGTTCCCAGGGAGGCAATTCGCTGGCCTCACGACCAAAAATACGAATAGCCCCACCGCTCAGTTGTTCAAAACCGGCGATAAGACGCAGGCAGGTAGTTTTGCCGGAGCCAGAGGGCCCCAGCATGGAGAAAAATTCCCCGTCGTTTACCGCCAGACTGACGCCGTCGACGGCACGAACATCACTATACAGACGTGAGACATTTTCAAATTCAACAGCATAGGTCATACATCACTCCTGACCGATTAACGTCCACCCATAATGGCGATGTAATCCTGCGTCCAGCGGCTATAAGGGACATATTTTCCTCCCTCGGCAACGGGTGTTTTCCAGAACGCAATCTTGTCAAAGAAGCTGTAACCGTTCGTTTCGCAGCCTTTTTCACCGAGTAAATCACTGGCTTTGCAGCCTTGCGGCACCACCGGCAGTGAACCAAACCAGGCGGCGACATCCCCCTGTACTTTCGGCGTCAGCGACCAGTTCATCCATTTGTAGGCGCAATTGGGGTGTTTCGCCTGCGCATGCAGCATGGTGGTATCCGCCCAGCCCGTTACCCCCTCTTTCGGAAATACGGTGGCGATCGGCTGGTTTTCCCCTTTCAGGGCATTTGCCTGATACGGCCAGGCACTGGACGCCACAACGCCTTCGTTTTTGAAGTCGCTCATCTGAACCGTGGTGTCATGCCAGTAACGGTGGATTAACTGATGCTGATCGCGCAGGACTTTCAGTACAGCCTGATACTGCGCTTCGGTTAACTGGTATGGATCCTCAATGCCAAGCTGCGGCTGAGTGGCTTTGACAAACAGCGCGGCATCGGCGATATAAATCGGCCCGTCATAGGCCTGTACGCGACCTTTATTGGTTTTGCCATCCGGCAGATTTTGCTGCACAAAAACGACTGACCAGCTATCTGGCGGCGTCGGGAACGTTTTGGTGTTATACATCAGCAGGTTAGGTCCCCACTGATACGGTGTACCGTAAACGTTGCCGCCGACGTTAAACCATTCGCCTTTCTCTATACGTGGATCCAGGGTTTTCCAGTTCGGGATCAGCGCGGTATTAATAGGCTGCACGCGTTTGCCCATAATCAGGCGCAGCGAGGCATCGCCGGACGCGGTCACCAGGTCATAGCCCCCTTTGGCCATCAGGCTGACCATCTCATCGGACGTTGCTGCCGTTTTCACGTTTACCGCACAGCCCGTCTCTTTTTCAAACTGGCTAACCCAGTCATATTGCTTATCCGTCTGGCCACGTTCGATGTAACCCGGCCAGGCGATAATATCCAGGCGACCTTCTCCTTTCCCTACTTCCGTCGGCTCGGCGGCGTGTGCTGTCATGATGGTCATGCCCAGTGCGCACAGGCAGCTCGGGGCAAATTTCTTGCTCATATGTTTTACTCCTGTCGTAATGAAAATGAGCGGCCGCCTTGCCGTAAAAATATCTCCTGATTTAAAGGTAGACGGAGCGCCGTAAGGCTGAATCCCGCCAATAAGAAATTTCGCCAGGTTGTGACATACAGCGCATTACATTAATTGCAGAAATGCTCTCTGTGTATCTTCTGGAGTATAGACAAGGAGTTAGCAGATAAAGGTTAATTTATGTTCCCATTCGCATTTCGTATGAATGCCTGATGGGCAAGTACAGAAAATAATGACCTCTGCGGCTGAAATTTCCGCAGAGATATTTTTAAATTGAGAAAACTTTATTCAGAAAATAAGAACAACAGGGTCCTTTTTTATTTCATCATTTCGCGAATGATTTTGCCGAGCAGTATAACGCCGCGTTCTTCACGCTCGCCCCATTGCCAGGAGGCATTAAAGCGAAAGAACGGCGTAGGCTCTCTGGAGGTTGAGAACATTTTCCCCGGCGCAATGCTGACCTGATGAGCCAGTGCGCGCTGGCTTAACTCCCCGGCATCCAGTTCCGGCGGTAACTCCAGCCATAAAAAATAACCGCTGTCGCTGCGATGGATCTTCACCTCACCAGGCAGATGGCGCACCAACGCCTGCCATGCCTGGTGCTTGCGTTCCGCCAGGGCGCGGCGCAGACGGCGCAGATGCGCATCATAACGTTGGGTGCCGAGGTAATCGACCAGCGCCATTTGCATCGGCGAACTGGTGGATAAGGTGCTCATTAGCTGTAACTGCTGGATCCGACGGGCATGTTTCCCGGCTGCGACCCAGCCGATACGAAACCCGGCGACCAGACATTTTGAAAAAGAGGAGCAATGCAGCGTCATGTCCTGAGTGTCCCAGGCTTTTGCGGGCAACGGTTTTTCCCGCCCGTAATAGAGCTCGCTGTAGACGTCGTCTTCAATTAAGGTCACGTTGTGCTGCATCAGCAACGCCACCAGTTGTGCTTTTTTTTCTGCGCTCAGGGTAAAGCCGAGCGGATTCTGGCTGTTGGGCATCAGCCAGCAGGCTTTTACCGGATAGCTCTTTAGCGCCTGTTCCAGCGCCTGGAGATCAATGCCATCATTTATATCTGTCGGCACCGACAGCGCTTTTAAACGCAGGCGCTCAAGTGCCTGTAGCGCGCCATAAAAGCAGGGATTTTCAACAATCACCCAGTCACCGGGCTCTGTTACAGCCTGCAAACTCAGATTTAACGCCTCCAGTGCGCCAGCGGTAATCACAATTTCATCCGGTGAAATGGTCATTCCCTGCTGGGCGTAACGACGGGCGATGGCATGACGCAGCCCGGCATTTCCCGGCGGCAGGTTTTCAATAATGCTGACGGCGGTCGCGCTTTTACTGACATTGGCTAATGAGCGATTCAGTTGTTGCAGCGGAAACAGGCGCGGATCCGGAAAGGCCGAACCAAATGGCAATATCGAGGCATCGCGGCTGGCCTGTAAAATCTCAAAAATATAGGTATTGATATCCACCGCTTCATCTTGCTTTAACGTGGCGGGTGGTAAAGTTTGCGGACGGTGAGAACGTGGCGCCACATAATAGCCTGACTGAGGCCGGGCGGTGATATAGCCCTGGTTTTCCAACAACTGATAAGCATGACCAACCGTCATAAAACTCAGACCACTGCTGGTTACCTGTTCGCGCAACGAAGGCAGCCTGTCGCCGGGTCGCCAGACGCCCAGCTCAATTTGCGAAATAATTTGCTGCGCCAGGCGCTGGTATTTTTTCATTGCTCTCTCCTTCCTTGCTTTTATTCTATATCAGCGCACCTAAAAAGCACATTTTTACCAACTGTTATAGATAAATTTGTCTCTTCTGTTTCTGATAATCATGCCCGCCGCTCTTTACCATTTCCCTGAGAGTCACTATTCAGAGGTTGTGTATGTTGGGTTTAGATGCGTTTCATCTGGCAAGGATCCAGTTTGCCTTTACGGTTTCCTTCCACATTATTTTCCCGGCCATCACCATCGGTCTTGCCAGCTACCTTGCGGTGCTGGAAGGTCTGTGGTTGAAAACCGGTAATCCGGTGTGGCGTTCGCTCTACCACTTCTGGTCAAAAATTTTCGCCGTCAATTTTGGCATGGGCGTGGTCTCCGGTCTGGTGATGGCCTATCAATTTGGCACCAACTGGAGCGGATTTTCCCAGTTTGCCGGTAGCATCACCGGCCCGTTACTGACCTACGAGGTGCTGACCGCATTTTTCCTCGAAGCCGGATTCTTAGGGGTGATGCTGTTTGGCTGGAACAAGGTTGGGCCAGGGCTGCATTTTTTTGCAACCTGCATGGTGGCGCTGGGGACGATTATTTCCACCTTCTGGATCCTCGCCTCCAACAGTTGGATGCAAACGCCGCAGGGCTATGAAATTGTTAATGGCCAGGTGGTGCCGGTCGACTGGTTTGCGGTGGTGTTTAACCCCTCATTCCCGTATCGCCTGTTGCATATGTCCGTTGCCGCCTTCCTGAGCAGCGCGCTGTTTGTTGGCGCGTCGGCCGCCTGGCATTTACTGAAAGGCAACCACTCACCCGCCATTCGCACCATGTTTTCAATGGCGCTGTGGATGACGCTCATTGTGGCTCCCATTCAGGCGCTGATCGGCGATATGCACGGGCTGAACACGCTTGAGCATCAACCTGCCAAAATTGCCGCGATAGAGGGCCACTGGGAAAATGTTCCCGGAGAGCCGACGCCATTGTTGTTATTTGGCTGGCCGGACATGGCGCAAGAACGCACCCGTTATGGGCTGGCGATCCCGGCATTGGGCAGCCTGATCCTGACCCATAGCCTGGACAAACAGGTCCCCGCACTGAAATCGTTCGCCAAAGAAGATCGTCCGAATTCGACCGTGGTGTTCTGGTCGTTTCGCCTGATGGTAGGGCTTGGCGTGTTGATGATATTGCTCGGCGTTGTCGCATTGTGGCTGCGCCGCAAACAGCGCCTCTATCACTCGCGTCCGTTTCTGTGGTTCGCGTTATTAATGGGGCCATCGGGTTTGCTGGCTATTCTTGCCGGTTGGGTGACCACCGAAGTGGGTCGCCAGCCATGGGTGGTTTATGGCTTGCAGCGCACTGCCGATGCCGTTTCTGCTCATGGCACGCTGCACATGAGCATCAGCCTGCTGGGGTTTATCCTCGTCTACAGCTCCGTATTCGGCGTGGGATACAGCTACATGGTGCGGTTGATTAAAAAAGGACCCCAGGCGAATGAATCGTTTGCCACTGAACAGGATGGCCGCCCCGCCCGACCGCTTTCTGCGGTAAATACGCACGACAATCTGCAGGAGAAACCGTAATGGGTATCGATCTTTCGCTCATCTGGTTTGTAATCATCGTCTTTGCCACCCTGATGTATATCGTGATGGACGGTTTTGATCTGGGGATCGGCATTCTTTTTCCCGCCACGCCAAACGCTGATGACCGCGATGTGATGGTGAATAGTGTCGCCCCGGTGTGGGACGGCAACGAAACCTGGCTGGTGCTCGGCGGCGCGGCGCTTTTTGGCGCCTTCCCGCTGGCGTATGCGGTCATTATCGATGCGCTGACCATTCCGCTGACGCTGATGCTGGTGGGGTTAATTTTTCGTGGCGTAGCCTTTGAATTTCGCTTCAAGGCAACGCCTGCGCATCGTCCTTTCTGGGACAAGGCGTTCTCAGGCGGCTCTATTCTGGCGACCTTCACTCAAGGGGTTGTTGTCGGGGCGGTGATTAACGGTTTTCCGGTCAGCGGGCGCACTTTCGCCGGTGGACCCTTCGACTGGTTAACTCCCTTTACCCTGTTTTGTGGTCTTGGGCTTGTGATCGCCTATGCCTTGCTGGGGGCGACCTGGCTGGTGATGAAGAGCGAAAATGCGTTGCAGGTATGGATGCGCCAGGCGGCTAAAAGACTCTTACTGACGCTACTGCTGGTGATAGCGGCCATTAGCCTCTGGACGCCGCTTGCCCACCCGGTGATAGCAAGCCGCTGGTTTACGCTGCCGAATCTGTTCTTCCTGCTGCCCGTCCCGGTGCTGGTATTGCTGTTGAGCCTGTGGCAATGGCGCAGTCTGAATCACTCGCAAAGTGAAAAATTACCCTTTGTGCTGACGCTCGGGCTAATCTTCCTCGGTTTCAGCGGGCTTGGTATCAGTATCTGGCCGCATATTATTCCGCCCTCCATTACGCTGTGGCAGGCGGCTGCGCCCGCGCAAAGCCAGGGCTTTATGCTGGTTGGCGCGCTGCTGATTATCCCTGTTATTCTTGTCTATACCTTCTGGAGCTACTACGTGTTTCGCGGCAAGGTTCAGCATGGGGAGGGATATCACTGATGCAACAGCCATTATGGAAACGCCTGATGTGGCTGGTCATTCTGTGGGGCGGCAGCGTGCTGGCTCTCGCGCTGGTCGGCCTGTTTTTTCGCGTACTGATGACCGCTGCGGGGTTTAAATCGCACTAGCTTCATGGCAATAGAATGAAGCGAGTGCGCTAAGCCGGGAGTAAATATGCCCTGACGTCTGAACATCAGGGCATCTGTTTAGTGCTGGCCCTGGCGGGTGGACAGTTTTTGCAACACCGTCAGTTGCGCCACCGCTTCTTGCATAGCATCCATGCCGGAGGTCAGCGCGTGCAGGCTACTGAGATGCTTGACAATATTGTCCCGTTCGTTATTGGTTTTACTGCTCATCGCCGCAATGGTATCGGCCGCGGAAATGGAGTGCTGAGCCATATTGCTGGCAGTCTCCACGGTATTGTTAGCAACGGTACGAATACGTGAAATCGTGTTTACCGCCTGGTTAATATTGGCTGCGGTAGCATCTGCCTGCTCTTTAGACGAGTGCGCCAGCCGCCGTACTTCACTTGCCACGACCGCAAAGCCACGCCCTGCTTCACCGGCTCGCGCAGCTTCCACCGCCGCATTCAGCGCCAGGATGTTTGTCTGAAATGCAATATTACTGATGCCACTGGTTATCTCATTAATACCCGCTGAGATTTTCTCCAGGTCATCCAGCCCTTCCACCAGCCGGTTTTGCGCCTGTTGACTCTGCAGGGCAATATCGCTGATAGAACGGATACTGTTTTCGGCCATACCCAGGGTGTCATTTTGTGTCTGCGTCGCGGCTTCCAGCATCGGTAAGGCCGTCATCAGGGGGCCTAATTTTTGTTGATATGCCACAACACGATTAATTACGCCACTTTGAAAATCATTCAGTGCCTCCCAACGACGCAGCGCTCGCTGGGCGTAATGCCCGGCATACCTTGCATATTCCACCGGGAAATGCGCCATTGCTTTGACGTCCTGATTGAAAAAGACCAGCGCGGAGAGCGTCTGATTAATGGGAACGCCAAGAATCTCCCCAAAGCTGGAAAAGCCGGCAGCGGGTAAGCCTTTAAAGAAATGCGCATTGTGTAAATGCGATTCACTCCCCAGGCGCCGCAAAATACAGTCATTCATCAGAATGGCCGCCGGTTTACCCCGCCCGGTAATAAAGTTTTTCCAGTCATGCAATGTCGCTTGCTTAAAGTCAGTCTCTTCCAGTAAATGCAAACGATCGCCAAATTCCAGATCACAGAAAAAATGAACACCGTCGGTATCAATTTTGGCGACAGAGCGAATAAAATATTCGTCGCCAACTTTCACGCCAAACGTTAGCCCTTTGAGTTTTTCTGCCACATGTTGCTCATCACATTTCAGGAGATCGGCCAGTACAGCGGTAAAAGGCTTCTGCTCCCCCTGCTCGTTAAACACTGAGGTCACCGTCCGGGCAACGGGATCCGCCTGCGCAATCAGCCAGCTTTTATTCCGTGGTTTAAAGTTTTGGCTTTTGAACGGCGCAAAGGATTTTCCCGGTGCCATTTTGCAAAAGATAATCACCGCTTTGCCCTGCAGCACTTTGCCATTCACGCTTATCCAGGTGCCGTCAAAGGTGAGTTTGCCACCTGCCGAACCGCCGATCGCCAGGCACGGAAAACGCCCGCAATTATACCAGGCCTGCATCAGAAACCCTTCGGAAGCAGAAAGTCCATCACAGTACACCATGGCAAACGTCCGATCGGAGGAGAGCGGCATACGCACCTGTAACCGCTCCAGTTCGTTCTGAATGGCAATAATGCGATCTGTTGCTGTTCGGGTATCTTTTACATGTAAATCAATAATATGTGTTTCATGTTCGGCAATAAGAGTCCTGGGCAGCATTAACCAACTTCCTTGTTGCCCCGCCGCATCGCAATAGGTCGTCTCGCGACAGCTGCTACTGAGCGCGCCACTGGAAGAAAGGGTAATAACCGTCAAGGCTGGAGAAGTAAAACGCTGCCACACCTGGCTCACGCTTGAATAGTCAGCGCCAGGGGGAACGAATGTCATGAGGATACCACTGGCTTTGTTGCTTAAACCCGCGGCCGTTAATGACTGAGGCATATTCTGGCAATCATAGGTACCATTCGCAGGTTGTGAACTGCTGCGACCAAACGGTGCGGTTAAAAACCTTTTCGCCATAGATAACATATTTCACCTTTTTGTATTATTAGAACATTTATAGGATGGAGCGCCTGGTGAATTTATGGAACTTAGCAGGCTATACATCAAGTCTATGCTTTTTACAGTGCCAGGAAATTCCACGGATATATTTTGACCACAGCGTAATTATCGTCAAATAAAATGAAATCTTTAGCGTACCCAGATACCCTGCCTGCGTTTGAATTTATAATTAAACTTTAAATATCAATGGGTAATAAAATGAGACAGTCGTATCATAATAATCCATATGGAAATAATGTTAATAATGTGATGCAACGCATAAATTGCGGCAAATAATAAAATTACTGTCTACCCGATAACAAATTCGTTTATTTTTTTGCAGTTATTATGGAAGGAATAGTCTTAATTGAACCTGTCTTCATACTCTCTCCACGATTTGTTGTTGAAATTCGTGTGACTCAGATAAATGAGAAAAGGAGTAAGTATGAAAAAGGTAGTGACACTGTCTGCCATTCTGGCCATGAGTTTAACGTCTCTTGTGTATGCTGCAGACAACACGCCTGTCCCGCCACCAAAATACCCGGCAACGCAGGACGGTCAGCCGCCGCGTCATGACAATAAAAACCCGCAACACCTGCGGGAACGTACGAATAAAGACGGTAAGACGTGGAAACATGACGGAAAGTCATCAAACCACGACAATAAAGAGTGGAAACACGATGACAGCATGCGTAACCATGACGGCAAACGGCCGCCCAGAGACGGTAAAAAACCGCCGCTGCCAGAGGAGAAACGTTAAGTTTTAAATGCGTTAGCGGCAGGGTATCTGCCGCTAATATGCGCGACCCGCTGCTTTACACGCCTTTGCGTTTAGGCAGCGTTTTCAACAGATCCTCAGGACTGACCGACGCCACAACGCTCCCTGCCAGCGGCATCTTCAGAATGTGATTTTTGATTTTCCCGACCACGTGCATTTCGCATGGACGGCAATCAAATTTCAACGTCAGTACCTCGTCGCCATGTACCAGTTGCATTGGGGTTGCCTTCCAGCTTTTGATATTCCCTTTGGCCTGTTTCGGACACAGATTAAAGGCAAAGCGCAGACAGTGTTTGGTGATCATCACCGGCACATCGCCCTTCTCTTCATGCATTTCATATGCGCCATCAATTAGCTGTACGCCGAAACGCTGGTAGAACTCACGCGCTTTATGGTTATAAACGTTCGCCAGGAAGGTCAGATGGGTATCAGGATAGACCGGTGCCGGGTCAGAAACGGCTTTACGGCTACCGCGTTGGTAATTCGCCAGGCGCGCCTCATCAAGCATTTCGACAGTTTCACGACGAAACGAATTTAACACGCTGTTCGGTACAAACAACGCACCCGGCAAGTTGATATCGATATGACGGGCGTAATAGAGGGTTTGCCCCAGTTTTGCCACACCCTCTTTCAGGCTATTGATCGCTTTTTCCGCGTTATTCGCCTCATCAAATTGCCCGTCGAGAGTATGGGTCACGCTAACGCCATCTTCACTGGTCAGGGTCAGCACCAGTTGTTCCTGCCAGCCGCCGATTTCAATATCCACGGCGATTCGACGTTCACTGGAGGTTTTGGTTAGTGCCTGTTGCCAGTTGTGGTCGAGGTTACGGTTCAGCGGATGGTGCGGACGCACTTTATACATTTCCGCCGGCATTTCATTCGGCCAGACGCGGTAACGGTTTTCTCCGGTCTTTTCTACTGTGTTGGCGCGAAAACCGACAACGTCACGCTTAATGAGCACGTTCAGACCATCGCCGTTTGCCAGCGGTTCGCTGGCGTCAACCTCCAGATACTCTTTGGTCACTTTCAGCACTTCACCAACCGGCAGACCGATAAATTTCGGTGAATCAAACGCACCGATATCGCCTTTACGGGCATTCACAAAATAGTCGGTACTACCGCGATGGAAAGTTTTATCGGTGGACGGAATAAAGAAATGCTCCGTGCGCCCTGCTGATGCGCGCGCCAGGTCACCGCGATCTTCAATAATCGCATCCAGCATCTGACGATAATGTGCGGTAATGTTTTTCACATAGCTCATGTCTTTGTAGCGCCCTTCAATCTTAAAGGAACGCACACCGGCATCAATTAACGCACCAAGATTGGCACTCTGGTCGTTATCTTTCATCGACAGCAGATGTTTTTCATAAGCGACCACACGCCCTTGATCGTCTTTCAGGGTATACGGCAGGCGGCAAGCCTGCGAGCAGTCGCCACGGTTGGCGCTGCGCCCTGTCTGGGCGTGGGAAATATAGCACTGACCGGAATAGGCCACGCAGAGCGCGCCATGAATAAAAAATTCTATGGTGGCGTCAGTACAGGCGTGAATATCGCGGATCTGCTGCAAGTTCAACTCGCGCGCCAACACAATCTGGCTAAAACCGGCATCAGAGAGGAACTTCGCCTTTTCTACACTGCGGATATCACACTGCGTACTGGCATGCAGCTCAATCGGCGGGATATCGAGTTGCATGATGCCCATATCCTGCACAATCAGGGCGTCAACCCCGGTTTCATACAGATCGGTGATCAGGCGCTGAGCAGGTTCCAGCTCATCATCATGCAGAATGGTATTGAGCGTGATAAATATTTTCGCGCCATAGCGATGAGCAAACGGAACGAGGTTGGCAATATCCTGCAGACTGTTGCTGGCGTTATGGCGGGCACCGAACCCCGGGCCGCCGATATAAACCGCGTCCGCACCGTGCAAAATGGCTTCGCGAGCGATCGCGGTGTCACGGGCAGGGCTTAAGAGTTCAAGATGATGGGGTTGCAGGCGCATACAATCGTCGTTATCCATTATGTGCAAAATGGCGGCTATTGTAGTCAGTTCGCGGGCGTTTCACCACCTGCGCCAGAAGGCATTTTCCATGTGGCGGCAAAGCATTGAAGAAATTGCTATTTTCCAGTCGTAACGACGCAGGTTAAGTTAATCAACATTACGCGAAAGCTTTTCAAATGGCGTCGCGGCAGCAACAAGGGGCATCCCCGGGAGCTTACTGCAGTAAGTGACGGAGGTGGCCTGAGGCAGCCAATCAAGAGGCCGTTTGAAAGATGAAGTGTAATCGGACATTTCCTCGTCACGTTGTACGTTGTTGTTTACTCGTCGTCGTTCTTTGCCGCAAGCTTGCTTGCGGTTTTTTCTTTTGGGTAGTGAATAAGCGAGTGGAAATGCGCGCTCTGTCCTGAGCTATTACGATAGGCGTGAGGGCGGTCGCCAGCGAAACGAATCCCGCTGCCTGCCGTCAGGGTTCGCCATTGCCCGTCAATACACATATCCAGCATCCCGCCAATCACCACGACGTGCTCAATGACCCCCTGCTCATGCGGCGTTGATTCGCTAAGGGCACCTGGCGCCAGAATTATCGAGAAAAGATCAAAATGCAATGCTTCATCCCAGGGAAACAGCGGGGTAACCACCATCGCCTGCTGTTGTGGATCAAATGAAGGAGGCGTTTCGCTTTCCGGAGGCGCAATAAAGGATGAAAACGGGACATTGAGGCCCGTGGCGATTTTCCACAGTGTTGCTACCGTAGGGCTGGACTCATTGCGTTCAATTTGCCCGAGCATCGCTTTTGACACACCCGTTTCGTCAGCCAGCCGGGAGAGGCTCCAGCCACGCGCCTGGCGCAGATTTTTTAAGGTGCTCGCCAGATAATGAGTTAGATCCATATTCTCTCCTGTCAGTCTCGCTACGCATACTTGTACGCTATAACGCACGATGATACATTGTCTGGACGTTATAACGCACAAAAGGTCGTTCATGCGCGCTCACGTGTTTCCTTTTACCACCCTTCTGGCGGGCTTTGTGGCCGTGCTGGTCGGCTATGCCAGTTCTGCGGCCATTATCTGGCAGGCCGCTGTCGCAGCGGGGGCCAGCGCCACACAAATTGCCGGCTGGATGACGGCGCTCGGTTTAGGCATGGGCGTCAGCACTATCGCCCTTTCGCTGTGGTACCGCATGCCGGTGCTGACCGCATGGTCTACGCCCGGAGCCGCATTGCTGGCGACCAGTTTACAAGGATTAACGCTCGCTGAGACCATAGGCGTGTTCATTTTTGCTAATGCGCTGATTGTGCTTTGCGGCGTCACCGGGCTGTTCGCCCGGCTGATGAAAATTATTCCGCATCCTCTCGCGGCAGCCATGCTCGCCGGAATCCTGCTGCGTTTTGGGTTACAGGCATTTCGCAACGTTGAGGGCCATTTTGTGCTGTGCGGCAGTATGCTACTGGCCTGGCTGGTCTGTAAAGCCCTCGCCCCACGCTATGCCATTGTCGTGACGCTGATAGCTGGTGCGCTGGTCGCCTGGCTTAGCGGCGACGTTGTCATGGCCAAAATGGACTCTACTTTTGTGATGCCGGAATTTATCCCTCCGGTCTTCAACTGGAGATCGCTCATCAGTATCGGCATTCCCTTTTTTCTCGCGACGATGGCGTCACAAAATGCGCCGGGTTTCGCCACGATGCAGGCTGCGGGCTACCGGGCGGCCGTATCGCCGCTAATTATCGTTACCGGAGGACTGGCGCTGCTGCTCTCGCCGTTTGGGGTTTTCTCAATTTGCATCGCCGCCATTACAGCGGCAATTTGTCAAAGCCCGGACGCGCACCCCGACCCTGCACAACGCTGGAAGGCCGCGGTCGCTGCGGGTCTCTTTTATTTGTTAGCGGGCGTATTTGGCGGCTCCATCACCGCATTGCTGGCGACCTTACCGCTGAGCTGGATCCAGACGCTGGCAGGCCTTGCCTTACTCGGCACGATCGGCGGCAGTCTTTTCCAGGCTCTGTCACAAGAAAAAGAACGTGACGCCGCAATCGTGACGTTCCTGGTCACCGCCAGCGGCGTAACGCTGCTTGGCGTGGGGTCCGCGTTCTGGGGGCTGGTTGCCGGTGGTGTCTGTTATGCTGCACTGTCACGGGTTCGCCGCGCGTAATTGCGACGGCGTCATGCCAAAAACAGCCCGGAAACGATTACTGAAATGGCTGGCAGAACTGAAACCGCAGGCCATGGCGATTGTCGTCAGCGGGAGTTCGGTGTTTAACAATTGCGCTTTCGCCTGCGCCATCCGGCGATGCATCACATACTGATGCGGCGCTACCCCCATCGACTGGCGGAACATACGCGCAAAATGGTACTCACTTAACGCCGCCTGCGCCGCCAGATCGCTCAGCAACAACGGTTGGGAAAGGTTCGCCTCTATCCAATCCAGCACCTGGCGCAACACCACTGGCGCAAGTCCGCCTTTAACCGTGGGCAAGCGCCACTGCACATCACTGTAATGCTGAATAAGATGGGTGAGGAGCAGCGTTGACGCGGTGCTCAGCGTGAGCTGATTCGCCTGCTGGTGCCAGTCGCTGCTAAGAAGGAACTGGCGATAGAGAGTCGTAATACGCTCATCCTGGGCGAAGGTTTTCTCATCAAGGGTAAACGACGCCGGGCTGCGATCCCAAATTTTCTCCCCAATATCCCGCAGGTGTTCGTCAGTGCAATAAAGGTGCACGAACGACAAATCATCACGGATATCCCAACTGGACTCGCTCTCTTTCGGCATCAGGCAAAACCGGTCCGGTCCACCGCCATTTTTCCAGCCCTGCGAGGTCTTATGGTAGCTCTCGTAGCCATCGGCAATGTACAGACTCAGGGTGTGATGATCGCAATACTGGGTGATGTTATCGCGCTTGTTAGACCATGCCGCCAGTTGAATACCAGAATGCAGCGCAACCGAGTCATGCAAAACAGCATTGTGATGTTGAAGATTTTCGAAGGCTTTATAAACAGTCATGGACGCAATTAACAAAAATTTCACCAGAATCTCAGTCTATGAATTGCGTCTGCCCGATACCAGTGTTTCGCTAAAAAAACGCAAGAATTTGCAAGTGGCCCGTAAATTTATGCAAGCCGGAGAGAGATTTTTTGGCAAGACTGGAAACCTGTTGGCATAACGGGGATTGTGATGAACATTTTTTTATATTGTCTGGTAGTGGTGATATGGGGCACGACATGGATTGCTATTTTTCTGCAACAGGGTCCGGTCGCTGCACCGGTGTCCATATTCTGGCGCTTTGCGATTGCCTCACTCACCATGATGGTGGTGTTAATTGCCCTGCGGCGACTGCGTAAACTTGTCCTGCGGGATCATCTTTTTTGCATCCTGCAAGGATGCTGTGTTTTTGGCTTCAACTTTCTCTGTTTTTATACCGCCGCCGCGTGGATTAATACCGGGCTGGAGTCGGTCATTTTCTCAATGGCCGTATTGTTTAACGCAGTTAATAGTTTTCTGTTCTTCGGTCAAAAACCCCCTTCACGCTTCTATCCTGCGGCGATTCTGGGGTTGACGGGAATTGTGACGCTATTCTGGGATGATTTGCTGGCCAGCGGTCTGAACAGCACCCTGTTACTGGGCATTTGTCTTTCGATGCTGGGCACATTTGGTTTTTCCCTTGGCAATATGATCAGCATGCGCCATCAACGCAACGGTCTGGAGACCATGACCACCAATGCCTGGGCGATGCTGTACGGAACGATAATCATGGGCGCAATTGCGTTGTTCCGTGGTGATGATTTCACTCCAGAATGGACTTTCAGCTATCTGGGCGCGCTGGTTTATCTCGCCCTCTTTGGCTCGGTCATTGCCTTTGGCGCCTATTTCACCCTGATTGGCCGTATCGGCGCCAGTAATGCTGCCTATAGCACCCTGCTGTTTCCCCTTGTGGCGCTAAGTATTTCAACGGTCTATGAAGGCTATGTCTGGCATATGAATGGAATGATTGGCCTGCTGCTGATTTTGACGGGAAATTTAGTGATGTTTTCACGACCAGGAACATTGTCGTTTAAGCGGAAGTTAGCCTGAGAAGAAGCGCCATCCTAAAGGATGGCGCTGGCGTCTTTACTTGTGGGAAACATCAAACATGGTGGCATCTGTCGCCATGTTATCAATAACCTGTTTCAGGGTATCCACCGTCATCGGCGCGTTGGCATTGCTCAGGCTTTTACCCTCGCCCTGACGCACCACTTTAATAACCGGTTTATTGGTCTGTGCGTCGATCAGTTCACCTTCGAAATAAAGATGCGTATCCATGGTTCGGTGCCCTGTGGCCGCTTGCGTACCGGCAATCACCATCGCAACCGGGATCACTTCATAGAACTGCAGACCTTGCTTGCTGCTATCCACACCGGTAATGGCGCCACGGAAAATCAGGCTATGCGCGCCTGGAGAGGTCACCAGCGGTTTACGCTGCGCGGCTGCGGCTTTGAGTTTGGTGTTCGTATACGCCAGCAGCCCATCCAGCGTTTGTTGGCTGACCTGGCTGGTTGGTTTTGCTACCGGATAATAGGTCACCGGATGGTAAACAATACTGTCGTATTTATTCAGGTCGAATGACGGATCCACCCAGCGCAATACGGGTTTACCGCTTGCTGAGGTGGTTTGTTGTAAGTTGGAATAATCTTTTAAGAAGCCAGAGTATTGTTCAGGTTGAGTCACTTTGGAAGCGCAGCCCGCTAACGCAAGCAGGCCTGCCATCACTGCAACTTTTAATACAGTACGCATGGAAGATCCCTTTAAGTGTATAGATACCTTAAAAGGTATAGCAAACAACCGACTACGGTGATGGCATAAAAAAGCTTACTGGCGCAAATTCTATAAAAAAATATGCTTCCACCGCACCAGAAAAATTTGCGCCAGTGCAGGACACTGGCGCGGCGTTTTATTGCTGAATATCGACCTGGTAAAAAATATGTTTGCCAAACGGGTCGACTTCATAGCCTTTTACGTCATTACGTACAGGTTCGAAAATCGTTGAGTGCGCAATCATTACCGCAGGCATTTGATCGTGCATCATCTGCTGGGCCTCTTTATATAGCGCCACGCGTTTGTCGTGATCGGTAATGGTTTTCGCTTCGGCGATAATTTTGTCAAACGGCTGATAACACCATTTTGACGAGTTTGAACCGCCATTCGCAGACTGACAGGTAAACAGCGGGCCAAAGAAGTTATCCGGATCGCCGGTGGCCGTTGTCCACCCCATTAATGCCGCCTGATGCTCGCCACCTTTAACCCGTTTTAAATATTCACCCCATTCATACGTAACAATTTTCGCATTGACTCCGACTTTCGCCCAGTCGGCCTGAATCATCTCGGCCATGCGTTTTGCATTCGGATTATAGGGTCGCTGAACCGGCATTGCCCACAAATCAATCGTGGTGCCCTCTGGCAGCCCCGCTTCTTTCAATAACGCTTTGGCTTTTTGCGGATCGTAAGCGTAATCCTGCAATTCACTGTCCGCGCTCCAGACGCCTGGCGGCAGGAGATTTTTCGCAGCAGTTCCGGTGCCCTGGAATACCGCATTAATAATGGCCGGTTTATTGATGGCCATCGCCAGCGCCTGGCGCACTTTGACATTATCAAGCGGCGCTTTTTGCGTGTTAAAGGCAAGGAAACCGGTATTCAACCCCGATTTGCTCATGAGCGTAATGTCTTTGTTTTCTTTCAGACGTGGCAAATCCGCCGGGTTCGGGAATGGCATCACCTGACATTCATTTTTTTCAAGCTTGGCCAGGCGCACTGAGGCATCCGGCGTAATGGTGAATATCAGACGGTCGATTTTCGCTTTGCCCTGCCAGTATTCCGGGAAGGCGGTAAACAGGATGCGCGAATCTTTCTGGTACTGGGCAAGTTTGAACGGACCTGTGCCAATCGGTTCCATATCCACTCGCTCCGGCGTCCCGGCTTTCAACATCGCATCGGCGTATTCGGCAGATAAGATAGAGGCGAAATACCAGGCCAGATCCGGGACGAAAGGCGCTTCCGGATGTGTCAACGTAAAGCGCACGGTATTGTCGTCCACTTTATCGATTGCGGTGATCAGCTTGCCAAACTCCAGGCTCTCGAAATTGGAATAGTTGCCGTTAGAGACGTTATGGTAAGGATGCTGAGGATCTTTTTGCCGCATAAACGAGAAAATAACGTCATCAGCATTAAAATCACGCGTGGGGGTAAAATATTTATTGCTCTGAAACTTCACACCTTTGCGCAGGTGGAAGGTATACACCTTGCCGTCGTCGCTGACCTCCCAACGCTCTGCAAGACTCGGCTGGAGTTCGGTCGTCCCGGCTTTAAAATCGACAAGTCGGTTATAAACCGGCACCGCGCTGGCGTCGACGCTGGTGCCCGAGGTATAAAGTTGCGGGTTGAAATTCTCAGGGCTTCCTTCTGAACAGTAGACCAGGGTTTTTGCTGCCACAGAGGAACTCACTGCCAGAGCCAGCAAGGCCAGTGCAACTGTTGTCTGTTTTCTAGTCATAGATTTTCCTGTTGTTTTCTTTCCATGAGCCAAATAGTGCTTGTTGTTTGCGCTTTCATAAATAACATTAAAGTCATATTGCAAGCACCTGATAAGTCAAATAAAGAAGGAATCACTATGCCATCGCCCCTCGCCAGTCAATTAACGCAACGCTTCTTTCGCTATCTTGCCATCACCAGCCAAAGCGATGCGGCAGCCACGACATTACCGACCACACCCGGACAATTCGACATGGCGCGTGCCCTGGCGCAAGAGCTGCAAACGCTGGGTCTGGATGAGATTGTGCTCGATGAACACGCCACGGTAACGGCGGTGAAAAAAGGGACAGTGCCGGGTGCGCCGCGTATTGGTTTTATCACTCATATCGACACCGTAGACGTGGGGCTATCACCGGATATTCATCCGCAAATTCTGCGTTTTCAGGGGGAAGATCTCTGTCTGAATGCTGAAAAAGAGATCTGGCTGCGGGTAGCCGAGCATCCGGAAATCAACGCGTATCGCGATGAAGAGATCATCTTTAGCGATGGCACCAGCGTACTGGGCGCAGATAACAAAGCCGCTGTCACGGTGGTGATGACTTTGCTGGAAAACCTGACGTCAGAACAGCAACATGGCGATATCGTCGTGGCCTTTGTTCCGGATGAAGAAGTGGGGTTGCGTGGAGCGAAGGCGCTGGATTTAACACGTTTTGATGTTGATTTTGCCTGGACTATCGACTGCTGCGAAAAAGGTGAAATTGTTTTTGAAAACTTCAATGCCGCCTCGGCGTCTATCGATTTTACTGGCGTTACCGCGCATCCGATGTCGGCAAAAGGCGTGCTGGTTAATCCCCTGCTGATGGCCATGGATTACATCAGCCACTTTGATCGTCTGCAAACGCCGGAACACACCGAAGGTCGTGAGGGCTATGTCTGGTTTAACGGAATGGAAGCCGTTCAGGGGCACGCGCATCTTAGCGCCAGCATCCGTGACTTTGATAAGGAGAGCTTCGAACGCAGAAAACAGCAGATTGCCGATGTTGCAAACATAATCGCCGCGCAGTATCCCACGGCGAAAGTGGAGTACAGCATCAGCGATATTTACAGCAATATCAGTAACGCCATCGGCGAAGACAAGCGCGCAATCGATTTACTGTTTGAGGCCATGAATACACTTGGGATTACGCCGAAACCCACTCCCATGCGCGGCGGCACAGATGGCGCAGCGCTGTCCGCAAAAGGGTTATTGACGCCGAACTTCTTTACCGGCGCGCACAATTTCCATTCACAATTTGAGTTTCTGCCGCTGAAGTCGTTCGAGGCCTCTTACCAGGTTGCATTACAGTTGTGCCTGCTGGCGGCGCGTTAAGCTTTTCGCGCCAGTAAAGTCGCAAAACGTAACTTAATGCGATTGCCATTGGCGTCGGTGCGGTGCAACTCACCGACGTCTTCATTGTATTTTTCCAGTTCCCAGCCTGCGTAGTAGTTACGCAATTCATTCTCTTTAAAAGCAAACGGGAAACCGACGGTGCACGGGAAATCAGCGGTATCCATTGCCGCCACGATCAGGTTATAACCGCCCGATTTCGTGCAGCGCTGCATATTGGCGATCAGACGCGGAATGGTTTGCGGTTCAAGAAACATCAGCACCACGGTTGAGAGAATAAAATTATATTCGCCCTCAAAGCTGAGTGCATTCAAATCCACAACGGCAGTTTGCAGGTTGGTAAGCCCCTCAGCCTGACAGATGGTCTTAATATTATTGATGCCAGACGCATTTTTATCCCATGCTGTCACATCAAAACCGTTGGCCGCCAGATAGAGGCTGTTACGTCCGTTACCGCAGCCCAGATCCAGGGTTTTACCCGGTTTCACAAACTGCATTGCATGCAGGACATCGGAATGGGTGCGAGTCAGTCCATATTTCTCAGTAAAATACGAATCGTCAAATGTGGTCATTACCGTTCCTTAATTTTTCATGTATAAGCGCAAAACTTATAAGTTGCATCTAAAATGCATTTTATGTTTTTTCATTCTGAATAGCCAGTATCGCAAAGTTTGCTACGTTTATCGTGGGGAAATAACGGAAGCAAACAATGAAAAAATACCGACTCAGTGATGAGCGCCGTGCGTTCAGTTACCAGATCAACGGCGAAAAACAGAAGGTCTCGTTGCGCCAGATTATTGCGTTACGCGACTTTGGCGACGTGACCGCAGAGACTGTCGGGGGCTGGGTGGATGAAGAGACCGCCTTGTCACAGGAAGGCAACTGCTGGATTTACGATGTAAACAGCATGGTATTTGCCAACAGTCATGTGCGCGATGATGCGCGTCTGACGCAACCCTGTCTTGTCTGTCATGATGTTGAAATTAGCGGCAACAGCTGGGTTGATGCTGCTGAGATAAGCCATGGCGCCGTCTTAAGTGACAACGTCACCGTGCAAACATCTACCGTACGCGGCGCCTGCCATCTGTTCGGCCATGCGCGTATTTTACACGGCTGCGAAATCATCGCCGCACAGGGTCTTACCCCGGATAATCAACAGATACTACAAATTTATGACCGCGCCACGGTCACCCATTCGCGCGTGGTCCACCAGGCGCAAATTTATGGCGATGCCATCATAAAGTTTGCGTTTATCGAACATCGGGCTGAGGTCTTTGATTTCGCTTTGTTGGAAGGCAATGAGCAAAATGATGTCTGGGTGTGCGACTGTGCCAAAGTTTACGGTAAAGCGCGTATTGTGGCCGGACATGAAGAGGATGCCATCCCTACTCTGCGCTATAGCGCTCAGGTTGCGGAAAATGCGACGATCGAAGGCAATTGCGTACTCAAACATCACGTCCTTGTCGGTGGCAATGCGCACTTACTCGGCGGGCCGATTCTGCTTGATGAAAAAGTCGTTATTCAGGGAAATGCACGTATCAGGGGCAATGTATTGATCGAGCATCATATTGAAATCACCGATGACGCGGTGGTGGAAGCGCCAGAAGGCGACAGTATTTTGCTGCGTGGTCAGAAGGTCATTAATGGCACACAGTATATAACCCGTACGCCATTAGCCGGGCTGCTATGATGAGCGATCGATAATCTGACCGTAAATATTTTGATCATAAAAACTGCCGTTCAGGAACTCCGCCTGGCGCAGACAGCCTTCGAGGATAAAACCGTTACGCAGTGCGACACGGTTACTGGCTTCGTTCGCCACGCGGCATTTAATGACAAACCGACGAACATCACCGCGACGCGCGTAAAAAGCCATAAACGCCTGCAGGCAGGTGGATATAATCCCCTTGCCCTCTTTGTCTTTATCGAGCCAGTAACCGATGTAGCCGGTTTTATTCGTCGGTTCGATGGAGTTGAAAGAGAGGACACCCACCAGCACGTTATCTTCGAGGATCAGGAACATTTTGGCGTAGCCGCGCTGATGCAGGACAATATTGCTTTGCGCGGTTTGCCGGGTCTGGTCAACCGAGCGGACATGCTGCGGCCAGTCCAGAAAGTGCTGTAGCCATTCACGATTTTTAACGATCAGTTGGTGTAGATCGTGAACAAAACGCTCATCAATGGCATGCAGCGCCAGATGGTCGTTGACGACGATCAGGCTGTCGGTGGATTCCATAACATCTCCTCATATCAGAACCTCCCTCCCCGAGGGAGGTTACCGATTTAGCGCATGATGCGATCATCCACGTAGTTGCGCTTATCCGGCGCAGGCGGAAAATACTGATACAACCAGGTCTCGCTGATCGCATCGCCCTGACAGCGCAGGAAGAGGCGCATTTCAACCGGGTCGGTGGAATTGGACGTTGGATACCAGTCGAACAGAATACGGTAGCCGTCGAAGGGCTCAACGTACAGGATTTCAACCTGCTTAGCTTCCCCATTCGACAAGGTGATAACGGGTTCAATCCCCTTCGGCGCAGCGGCTTTCAGATCGCCGCCGACAAAATCAATGGCGAAACGACGAGCCCATTTTTCCGGGTAATGTTCGCCCGGTGCCCACCCTTCCGGGAAGCCCCCCATACCGGTGCGAGTGGCATAGACACGCGCCAGCGGCGAACGTACCGGCGGCATGGCGCTCCAGTACAGACGATACTGAAAAGCCAGTTCGTCACCTGCACGAACCGGTTTCTCCGGCTGCCAGAAACAGACCACGTTATCCAGGGTTTCACCCGTCGTCGGGATCTCCATTAATCCGACGCTGCCTTTACCCCATTGGTTACGCGGCTCGACCCACAGGCTTGGGCGTTTGTTATACCAGCCCATTACGTCCTGATAATGAGAGAAGTCGCGGTCCAGTTGCAGTAAGCCAAAACCTTTCGGATTGTCGTCCAAAAAGGCGTTGAATTGCAGTTTCTGCGGGTTATTCAGGGGACGACAAACCCACTCCCCGTTGCCGCGCCACATGGCCAGCCGATCGGAGTCATGGATCTGTGGATGAATGGTATCGCATACGCGACGTTCATTGTTACCACAGCTAAACATACTGGTCATCGGCGCAATACCCAGCTGTTTGATATCTTTACGCGCATACAGGTGGTTATCCACCTCCATGATCACCTGGCTCTGCTCACAGTGGATCACAAATTTGTATGCCCCGGTCAGACTCGGGCTGTCGAGCAAGGTATAGACCGTAAATGAGGTATCAGAGGCTTTCGCGGTTTCAAACCAGAATGCGGTGAAGTCCGGAAACTCTTCCGGCGTGTCCGTAAAGGTGTCGATTGCCGCGCCACGTGCAGAAAGCCCGTACTGGTAAGTACTGTCTACCGCGCGGAAATAGCTGGCCCCCAGGAAAGAGACGATATCGCGACGTGCCAGTTCAGGCGCTTTAAAGGCGCGGAAACCGGCAAACCCCAGATCGCTTTGCCCTTCAAGCTGCTTTGTGTCAACGCCCGCGTCATGGTAGTTAAATAATTCAGGACGGAAATGAATTTCGCGCGCCTGTTGGGTGGCGGGATCGAGCGAGAACATGCGCACCCGGCGACGGAAACCCATCCCCATATGGAAAAACTGCACGTCCAGCTGACGACCTTCAACATTGTTCCACAGGGAATGCTGCGCATCGTACTGAATGGCGTTGTAGGCCTGTGGCGTCATGTTGGCGAGCGTATCCGGCAAAGGACGCGGCGCGCCGCCCCACGGCTGCTGCGCCAGGTCATGCGCCATGGACTGCAACACGGAAAAATCGAAACGACGACTCTGACCATCGGCGATATCGGAATCTGCAGCAAACGCCGCACGGGAGAACAGAGATGCAAAGCCGGAAGTCCCGCACGCTGCGGCCAGCGCCATTGATGCCTTAATGAAACGTCTGCGGTTCATGCCTGATAATACGTCCTTATGGTCGTGAGAAGCGGTGTTGTACAAAACAAAACCACGGCAAAAGCTAACAGTTATGACCGCACACTCTAGACAAAATTGATTGAGAATCCAATTGTTGGCGGGTGATATTCTGCGCAAAGCTGGAAATATTTTTGTCGATGGGATCGGCCTGAAAACTGTGTAAAGAAAGGTATGATTTTTACTGCGCGGAAAATATCCCGTTACGTTGCTCACTGCATCGCTGCCCTTTTTCGCACCAGGGGCATAAAGCACGATGACGGTACGAAAGCAGTGAAGAGCGTAGAAAGCCTGGGATGCGCAGGGATTGCTGATATAAAAAGACCCCATCCGGACATCAACGGTTGGGGTCAGAAAAGGTCGGCTTGTTATTTAGCGCTGACGCTCACATCAATACCGGGGAAGTATTTCTCCGCCAGCGTTTTGATGGTGCCATCGGCGCGTACTTTATCAATTGCGGCGTCGAGTTGCTTTTTGGTGGCCTCATCACCTTTGCGCAACCCAAAACCGATGCCACTGCCGAGGATCGTATCGTCAGATACCGGTTTGCCAATAAAGCCAAAGCCTTTACCCTGCGGTTTGCTCAGGAAACCTGCCTGCCCGGCCGCTGACATGACCAGCGAGGCGTCAATGCGGCCATTCAGCAAATCACCCCAGGCCATATTCTGATCTTTATAAGACACCACGGTGACACCGTGCTTTTCCCAGTGCTCTTTTGCATAAGTTTCCTGAATGGAACCCTGCAATACACCGATAGTTTTACCCTTCAGACCTTCGGCCGTCGCTTCCATACCATCACCCGACTTGCCCACCAGTTGAGAGGGAATGCGGTAGATAGGTTGGGTAAAATCGATGCTCTGACGACGCTGCTCGGTGATATTCATCGCTGAATTGATCGCGTCAAATTTTTTCGCCACAAGACCAGGGATCAGCGCATCAAACGAGGTTTCGACCCAGGTACATTTCAGTTCTGCGGCTTTACAGATGGCATTGCCCAGCTCAATATCAAAACCTTCCAGTTGGCCAGAAGCATTGCGGCTTTCAAACGGTGGATATTCCGCTTCCAGGCCATAGCGTAACTGGGTTGCTGCGAAAGAAGATAATGAGCAAAGCATGCCCATGCCCAGAAAGAGTGCTTTCAATTTCACGGTTAACGCTCCTTAGCGTGGCTTAACACGACACAGGGCCTGCGCGCCTGCTCTGAGTGTGGCCTCGTCTTTGGCAAAAGATAGGCGAATCAATTTGTTATCAGTACCATCAGTGTAAAACGCCGATAACGGAATGGTGGCAACGCCGTAATCGGTAATTAACCTTTTCACCATCTCGCTGTCGCTCTCGTCGCTGAAATGGCTGTAATCCGCCAACAGGAAGAACGAGCCCGCGCTCGGCAATAAGCGAAATGGCGATGCTGCCAGCAGGCTTTGCAACAAGTCGCGTTTGCGCTGGTAGAAGGCCGACAGCGACAGCCAGGTCTGGGGATCCGTCATATGCTCGGCAAAAGCGTACTGCATTGGCGTATCGGCGGAAAACATTAAAAACTGATGGACTTTCACAATCTCATCCATCAACTCTGATGGCGCAACGCAGTAACCCACGCGCCAGCCCGTGACATGATAAGTCTTACCGAAGGACGAGATAATCACACTGCGCTGCGCAAGTTGCGGATGTGTCGCCATACCATGGTGCGGCTGCTCGTCAAAGACGACATGTTCATATACTTCGTCAGAAAGAATCACGATATCGGTGTTGCGCGTCAACGCCGCCAGTTGTTGCAGATCGTCAGCAGAGAAAACCTGACCGCTCGGATTATGTGGCGTGTTAATAATGATCATGCGCGTGCGGGGAGTGATGGCCGCGCGAACTTCGTCCCAGTTCACCGCAAAATCGGGGACCGTGAGTTTAATGGCGATGGGCGTCGCCCCCTGCAGGCGAACAATGGGCGCATAGCTGTCAAACGACGGTTCGAAATAGATAACTTCATCGCCCGGATGAACCAGGCCACTGATGGCCGAATAGAGACCTTCACTGGCGCTGGCGGTAATCAGTATTTCGCTGTCCACGTCATACTGCGTGCCGTACAGATCACTGATCTTCTCGGCAATGCGTGTTTTCAGCGGACGTAACCCCGTCATCGGGGCGTACTGGTTATGATCGGCCTGCATCGCTCTGGTCACGCCGGAGATCAACTGCGGATCGCAAGAAAAATTGGGCGCGCCCTGAGAAAGGTTAATCGCATTATGCTGTGCGGAAAGCTGACCAATAACGGTAAAAATGGTCGTACCCACGTCGGGCAATTTTGAACGGGTTTTCACCGGTGTACGCAGAGTCATTCTTAATCCTTTCTCATTAAAAGTGCATAACCATTCAAATAAAAGCGCGTTGAGTCCACAATCGATTTGTTGTCATAATAGCCATGAATAAATTGCATAGCTGGAGTCACCATGCCAAACCGTACCTTGCCGCTGAATGCCATTGACGCTTTTCTGGTTACGGCCCGCCATTTAAATCTTACCCATGCCGCAAAAGAGTTATGTCTGACGCAGGGGGCGGTAAGCCGCAAGATTGCTTCACTGGAGACATGGTTTGGTTTCCCGCTGTTTGAGCGTCATGCCAGGGGTTTGCGGTTATCGCCTCAGGGCAGTGCCCTGCTACCGGAATTACGTTCAGCGTTTGAGCATCTGCAAACCCTTGCCGCGCAGGCACGGGCACAGCAAACGGTCGTCCGTCTGAAAGCGCCGACCTGTGCGATGCGCTGGCTGGTTCCGCGTCTTATTCAGCTTGAGCAAACCAGCCCTGACTTGCAGGTGGCATTGACGACCACCACTGACCATGGCGTTAACTTCAAAACTGAGCCGTACGATGCGGCAATCGTTTTTGGTACCCATTTCAGCGCGGGCGATCTGCTGTTTGATGAAGCGCTTACGCCGGTCATGAGTCCCCAATTGACGGCCGATGACACGCTCAGTCATTTGACGTTTCTGCATCCGACCAGAGATAAAACAGACTGGTCGCTGTGGCTGGCGAAACAGGACAGCACAACGTGGGTTATGAAAAAAAATCAACACTTCGACACCATGGATCTGGCGATCACGGCGGCCATTCAGGGGCTTGGCGTGGCCATTGCTGATGAAACGCTGGTCGCAGAGGATATCCGCGCCGGTCGCCTTATGCGTCCTTATGGTCAGAGCGTTAAGACAGGGGCGAGCTATCGTCTGGTTCTGAGAGATTCACAGAATAATGCCGCCGGGCTGGCGGCATTTCGCGCGAGCTTGCTGGATAATTAATCAAGTTTGACGTGATGCCGCATGACCCGTTTAAACAGTGTCAGGCGTGCCCGCATAAACCGATTTGCCATGCGAAATCCCGCATGTTTATTCAGTCCCATGCGTAGCAGCCTGTCGCGCCCTTTTCGGCAAGCCTGCCAGCGAACAGGGCCATGAAGCACATCGCAAGTGACGCTGGCTTCGCGGGCAAAGTTAACCCAGTAATCGGCAACCTTTGCTGCAAATGCCAGATCTCGATCATTGACGTAATGGCACGCAGGCTCCGTCAGCATCAGATTATCAAATACATAGGGCACTTCGTTTCCGTGCCACGCGCCATTGATGTAGGTGTCGTGCTCGGCTTCTGCCACGTAATCGAACCAGTAGCGCCAGCATGGCTGCCCGATGCGCTGTTGCGCCTGCATTATCACCAGTCCGAGCGAGGTAAACGCCATATCCCTGCAAACCTGGCGCCCCAGTTCCATATCCCCTTTTACCCCGGGGTAAAGCAGCTTAATGATCCCGAGGCCAAAACGTTGCTCACGACGTAACTTATCAATTTGTCCGGCGAGGTCGACGCCAAACTCGGCCATGACACTGGCTTCATCACTGTTGGAACCGACGATAACTGGCATCGGATGTTGCGAAGCGCTGAAAAAAACCTCCAGTGCCGGCACAGGCAGGACGCCGTCTCCGGCAATTGGCGCGGGAGCGATCTTAAGCGGTGAAGGGAGCGGCCAGAATGCCTCGGCCGGGATCGCGCGCAATGTCTCTGCCGTGGCGTTGGGTGCGCCGAGATGCTCTGCAACGGCGATCCCTTTTTCCAGCGCGCGCTCAAGCGGCGTATCCGGCAAGGTGTAGCTGCTTTGAATAATGGCTTTGTGAAAGAGCCCCTTTGCCTTCGGCGAGGCCATCAGCGACATCACACTTCGTCCCCCGGCGGATTCGCCAAACAGCGTGATATTACGCGCATCGCCACCGAAGGCATGGATATTCTCTTTAACCCAGCGCAGCGCGGCAATTTGATCGAGCAGGCCGAAGTTACAGACGGTTTCGCCCTCTTCTTCTTGCAATGCCGGATGGGCGAAAAATCCCAGATGCCCCAAGCGATAATTGAGAGTGACCAGCACCACACCGCGTCGGGCGAGAGCTTTGCCATCATAGGGCGGCAAATCGCCCGCCCCCATGGTAAAACCGCCACCGTGCAGCCAGACCATCACCGGAAGTGGCGCACTGCGCGCCGCCGGAGCCCACACATTGAGATACAGACAATCTTCGGACAATTTACCCGGATCGCCGCCGGCAATTTGCGTGCAGATTTCACCGTTCTGCCAGCTGGAAGCCGAAAAAGTATCCGCCACGCGGACACCTTCCCAGGGTTCTGACGGTTGCGGCGCGCGCCAGCGCAGCGGCCCGACGGGAGGCGCCGCATAGGGAATACCACGCCAGACGAGACAATCCTCGTCGGTCACACCAATCAACGTGCCGTGGCGGGTTTCTGCTAACGGCGCGGAGGGATTTTCCATGACAACATCCTGTTTATGCACACCCGTAGCAGAGTACCTTTTTTACAACAGACCGCAACGTCGTTTGCTGCGCTCTTCTGCTTGCTCATAGAGGGTGAACTCATCAAGCACTTCACAGCCGAGCGCCTCTTCAAAACGCCGCTTGCTGGCGTTACCGTGGCTACGCTGTTGCGTTTCGTTGCCAAGGTTTGACTGAAAGATCCCGGCCGCACTGACGGGCAAAAAATCTTCGTAGATGATGGGTTGCGCAACTACCCAACCGCGCTCGATAAGCGGTTGCGGATCGTCACCCGGACGAATCGCCTTACGGTGAGCCTCGCCAGAGGGCGTCAGGCGATAGCGGAAGTAGGCCAGTTGCTGGCGTCGCAACAGCATTTCGCTGTCAGGGAAAGATTGAAATATCTCCTGTAAATGTAACTGATGCGTCAAATTGTCTTTCCCGGTGCCGGCTTCATTAAGTAACCGGTCGTAAAGTGCCCTGCCTTTTGGCGTCAGCGCCACGCCGCGCTGTTCTATCTCACCAAAACGCGCAGTATGCGTCCCCTCCTGCTCGCCTGCGAACAATACCGGTTCATCCAGTGCTTTGAAGCTGGTCTGGCGCAATAGGATTGGCACATCGCGGCGCGGCGGCCCTTCAATCAGGATTTTGGGTTCTATTCCATATTTCGGCATCAACGCCTGAACCTGGTCAATATCCAGCGTGCGCGGCGTCAGATGGTTGATATGGCAGCCGGGGAAGCAGACCACATCGGCAATCAGGCGGTGCTCAGTATGGAGCGCATGGTATGTCAGGGCATCCACGGTGGCATGACGATGCCAGCGAAAGGTCTCCAGCGCCTCTTTCACAAATTCACTCGCCTGGACAGCAGTGAACGCGCCGGTTTGTTCATGTAAGGCAATGAGTTCATGGCAACGTGGAGTGAAAATATCCCTGCGCTGTAAAATCGCGGCGGCCTGGTCGCGCAGTTGCGCATCCTCAATCAGTTCGAGGCGCAATAACGAGGTAAAAATGCGAAACGGATTACGTGCCAGCGCCGCATCATCAATGGGGCGAAAGGCAGTGGAGTGTACAGGAACCCCCGCCTGAGACAGATCGTAATAGCTCACAGGAAACATGCCCATAATGGCGAACATTCGTCGTAACGTCGCCAGTTCCTCCGGGCGTCCAACGCGAATTGCCCCATGGCGCTCGACGTTCAGGCGCGCCAGTTCATCTGCGTTAACCAGTTTTTCATGCAACCGGGGGTTATTCTCCAGTACTGCCAGATTGACGTCCGCAACCAGCTCCAGCAAGGTGCCGTACTGCGGAACTTCCTGCTGGTACATCGTTGACATTGCCTGCGAAAATTGCTCCCGAATGTCATCAGCCGTGATGGTGTTCGCCATGTTGTCATGCCTCCAGTATGTATTACCTGGAGTGTAGAGAAGCCCTCGCGCGCCTGTGGGAGAGAATTTACGAAGTGTGATCGCGGCAGAAAACCAAAAATGCCGTATTTCCGGCTATTTGCATAACCAAAAATTATGCTTAAACCCCCACAGACATGCGGTTGACATCACACTGCCGGGAAAATTTGTTTGTAACTCAACGAGATTAAATGTTAAGAATGTTTTGCTACCAAGTTAACATAATTAAGCAACTTTACTTGCCACGGACATCGCTTCGTTTTTACATCATCTTATGGAAAAAAACGGTTTGTTCTCCCAGCGCATACGCTTGCGCCATCTGCATACATTCGTCGCCGTCGCTCAGCAGGGAACCCTGGGGCGTGCGGCAGAGACCCTTAACCTTAGTCAACCCGCGTTGTCCAAGACGCTGAATGAACTGGAGCAACTCACCGGAACGCGTCTGTTTGAGCGTGGCCGACTGGGAGCGCAACTCACCCTGGTGGGTGAGCAGTTTTTAACCCATGCTGTGCGCGTACTTGATGCGCTCAATACCGCAGGCCAGTCGCTCAACTACAAACCTGAACAAAACAATGCCGTGATCCGTGTTGGCGCATTACCCACTGCGGCGCTGGGCATTCTGCCGTCGGTGATTGGTCAGGTACATAAGCAGCAGCCTGATATCACCATTCAGGTGGCGACCACCAATAATCCTATGTTGTTGGCCGGGCTGAAATCCGGTGAGTTGGACGTCGGCATCGGCCGTATGTCAGATCCGGAACTGATGAGCGGATTGACCTATGAGATGTTATTTCTTGAGTCACTCAAACTGGTGGTGCGCCCCAACCATCCGCTGCTACAAACCACGATTACGCTGAGCCGGGTGCTGGAATGGCCTGTCGTCGTACTGCCAACCGGTACAGTGCCACGCCAGAATACGGAGGATTTGCTGCAAAGTCAGGGCTGCAAGCTTCCGACCGGCTGCATTGAAACACTCTCTGCGTCGTTATCACGACAATTGACCGTGAATTTTGATTACGTCTGGTTTGTTCCTTCCGGCGCAGTCAAAAATGATTTGCGCGAAGGTTCACTCACCGCGCTACCCATCGTACCGCCGGGTATGGGCGATCCTATCGGCATTCTCACTCGCGTGGATGCCCCCCTCTCTATCGGCGTGCAAACGCTGATCGCTGCTATTCGTAAAACCGTGCCAGATTAATCTGTACGCGCGCCAGACACGGACCGTTGCGCAAATGGTAAACTTATTGTTAATTGTGTGATAAAAGATAGTTGTTGATTAAGGATTGCTGTTACGCAGCGTAGTGTTTGCGCAAGAGCAATCCGCTGTCCGGAAGAACACATGAAATTCAAAACTGCCATAAAACCTTATCGCGCCGCTGCCGGTGGATTAGGTTCTCTTGAAGCAACCACCCGCTTCGTTTTCGACAGCAAAAATGCCCTTAAAAACTTGCGCAATCTACTGCGTATGAATAAAGCCCGCGGCTTTGACTGCCCCGGTTGTGCCTGGGGCGATGACAACAAAAGCACCTTTAGTTTCTGCGAAAACGGCGCGAAAGCGGTGACCTGGGAGGCAACACGCCGCCAGATTGACGCCCGCTTTTTTGCGCAACACAGCGTAAGCGCCCTCAACCGTCAGAGCGACTATTTTCTGGAGTATCAGGGCCGACTCACGGAACCGTTGCGCTATAACCCGCACACCGATCGCTACGAACCCGTGAGCTGGGATGATGCATTTGCCCTGATTGGACGCCATATTCGCGAAATGGATCACCCGAACCAGATGGAACTTTACACCTCGGGGCGCGCGAGTAATGAAGCGTCGTATCTTTACCAGCTGTTTGGTCGCATGGTCGGCACTAACAACTTCCCCGATTGTTCGAACATGTGCCATGAGGCCAGCGGCGCAGGGCTGAAACGCAGTATCGGCATCGGTAAAGGCACTATTCATCTCACCGATTTTGAACAGGCCGATGCGATTTTCGTCTTTGGGCAGAACCCAGGCACTAACCATCCGCGTATGCTCCACAGCCTGCGCCACGCTGCCGATCGCGGCGCGCGGATCGTTACCTTTAATACCCTGCGCGAACGGGGGCTGGAACGTTTTGCCGACCCGCAAAAACCGATGGAGGTCGTCACCTCCAGGGCAGGCGCAATCAGTTCGGCCTATTACCAGCCGAATCTGGGGGGTGATATGGCCGCCGTGCGTGGGATGGCGAAAGCGTTGCTGGAAACGCATCGCCAGCGCCTGGCGAACGGGGAAGCCGGTATCTTCGATGATGCGTTTATCGCTCAACACACCACGGGTATCAAGGCCTGGTTTGCGCAAATCGATGCTACGTCCTGGCAGTCCATTGAAGCGCAATCCGGTTTGAGCGAGCAGCAATTGCGTGACGCCGCCGCCGTCTGGCAGAGCGCCAAGCGGGTCATATGTACCTGGGCTATGGGCATTACCCAGCATAAACATTCGCTGGATACGGTACGTGAAATCGTCAATTTGCAGTTGCTCGGCGGTCATCTGGGCAAACCGGGCGCGGGGCTGTGCCCGGTGCGTGGACACAGTAATGTGCAGGGTAATCGGACAATGGGGATTGATGAAAAACCTCCTGCCGCCCTGCTCGACAGCCTGGCACGTCATTTTGGTTTCGAACCACCGCGCGCCCCAGGACATCATACCGTGGCCGCCATTCAGGCTATGTTGCGTGATGAAGTGAAAGTCCTCATTACGCTTGGCGGTAATCTTGCCGCCGCCGCGCCGGACACCACACTGACCCGCGAGGCTTTGAAACGTTGCGGTTTGACCGTGCATATCAGTACCAAACTCAACCGTACCCATTTGATGCCGGGTGCGCAGTCGCTCATTTTACCGACCCTGGGACGTACCGAAGAGGACATGCAGGCGACAGGTCGTCAGTTCGTAACCGTCGAAGACTCATTTAGCATGGTTCATGCCTCAGAAGGTATCGGTAAGCCGCTGGCAGAAACGCAAAAATCGGAAACCGCGATCGTCGCCGGTATCGCCCACGCGGTACTGGGAAACAGCAAGCTGGACTGGCTGGCCTTAGCCGATGATTACAACCTGATTCGCGATCATATCGCCGCCACTATTCCCGGCTTCAACAACTTTAATGCTCGCTGCGAAGAGCCCGGTGGTTTCTGGCTGGGAAACAGTGCAGCATCACTCACCTTTGCAACGCCGTCCGGTAAAGCAGAGTTCAGCAGCGCACCGCTGCCAGATGCCGTCTGCCCGGAGATCAGCGCACCATTTGTGTTACAGACATTACGTTCGCACGATCAGTACAACACGACGATTTACGGTCTGGATGACCGCTATCGTGGTGTTTATGGGCAGCGCGACGTCCTGTTTATGCATCCGGACGATATTCTGGCACTGGGGCTGAGCGACGGCGACCGCGTCGATATCACCACCCTGGCGACCGACGGCATTACCCGTCAGGTTACAGGGTTCCGTCTCCTTGCATATGCCATCCCGCGCGGTAATCTTGCGGCCTATTATCCGGAAACGAATCCACTGGTCCCCCTGACCCGCTACGGTGACGGTACCGGAACACCGACCTCTAAATCCATTCCTGTGACGATTACCCCCTCGCGAAATGTCGATACGCAGCGTATCGCTTGATCAAGCGGCCCGCCATGCGCGGGCCAGTTCTCAAATAATGCGATCTAATTTATTAACAATTGCGCCAGGCAATTTAACAGATTTATCATATTTGCAAATTCACCAAATGGTTCATTTGCCATATAAATAGTGAGTTTTTCATGCGGATACCCCCGATTACATCTGCAATAAAACGATAACCCTCTAATACTGTTATCCATTTGGTACATATTCACCATTACGTATCGGATAATCGGTGTGCTTAAGGAGATGGAAATGGCACCTGGCAGTAGCACCCCACGCAGGTTGGTTACCCTTCTGCGCTGGCTCCTCGCCATTCTGATGCTCGTCATCGGTCTGGCAATCGGCATTCCTGGCATCAAACTCATCACGCTAGGCGGCAGCGTCTGGTTTACCGCGATGGGTATCGTGATGCTGATTGCCGCGATACTTATTCTACGAAATCGTCCTGGCGGCATCATTCTGTATGCACTGGGCTTTATCGCGTCCATCATTTGGGCAATTTACGATGCCGGATGGGCGTTCTGGCCTCTGTTCTCACGCTTGTTTACCTTCGCCGTTCTGGCATTTCTGGCTGCCCTGCTGTGGCCTTTTATGCGCGCACAACAATCGGTAAAACCGGTTAATAAATCTGCGTTCGGCGTTGCGGCAATTCTCGCGGTTGTGCTTCTGGCCAGCGTCGGTGGGATGTTTAAAACCTGGAATGTGATCGCCCCCACCGAATCCATTACCGTCAAAGCGGTTCAGTCGGGCAGCGAACAGCACGACTGGAAGCACTGGGGCAATACCACCCACGGCGATCGTTTTGCCGCGCTTGACCAGATCAACAAACAAAATGTCGATAAGCTGCAAGTCGCCTGGGTTGCACACACCGGGGATATCCCGCAAAGCAATGGCTCTGGCGCGGAAGATCAGAACACACCGCTGCAGATTGGCGACACGCTGTATGTCTGTACCCCGTACAGTAAAGTACTGGCGCTGGACGTCGATTCCGGTAAAGAGAAATGGCGTTATGACGCGAAAGCGACAGCACCAAACTGGCAGCGCTGCCGTGGCTTAGGGTATTACGAAGAGCCGCATACCGCTGTCACTCCTGCCGTACAGGCACAACCTGCAACATGCGAACGCCGCCTGTTCCTGCCCACTACCGATGCACGTCTGGTGGCAATCAATGCCGATAACGGCCAACCGTGCGCAGACTTCGGTGATAACGGCACCGTTGATTTGAGTGTCGGCATGGGTGAAATCAAACCCGGTTACTACCAGCAAACGTCCACACCGCTGGTTGCGGGGAATATCGTGGTGGTCGGTGGCCGTGTGGCGGATAACTTCTCCACCGACGAACCACCGGGCGTTGTCCGTGCCTATGATGTTCACACCGGCAAACTGGCGTGGGCGTGGGATCCGGGCAACCCGGATCGGAAAGGCCTGCCGCCAGAAGGTCAAACCTACACGCGCGGTACGCCGAACGTCTGGTCGGCAATGTCTTATGACGCGAAACTGAATCTGATCTATCTGCCGACAGGCAACGCTACGCCAGATTTCTGGGCGGGCGAACGTACCGCGCTGGATGATAAGTACAGCTCATCCATTGTTGCGGTGGACGCAACAACCGGTGACGTACGCTGGCATTTCCAGACCACTCACCACGACCTGTGGGATTTCGACTTACCGTCACAGCCGCTGTTGTATGACTTACCTGACGGCAAAGGCGGCACCACGCCGGTGCTGGTGCAGACCAGCAAACAGGGCATGATCTTCATGCTCAACCGCGAAACCGGTGAGCCGGTGGCGAAGGTAGAGGAACGCCCGGTTCCAGCCGGTAATGTGAAAGGCGAACGCTATTCCCCTACCCAGCCGTACTCGTTGGGCATGCCGATGATCGGTAATGAAACCCTGAAAGAGTCTGACATGTGGGGTGCGACGCCTGTCGATCTGCTGATGTGCCGTATCGCCTTTAAGGGCATGCGCCATCAGGGGGTTTACACCCCACCGGGCCTCGATCGCGCATTGCAGTTCCCGGGTTCGCTGGGTGGCATGAACTGGGGCAGCGTTTCCGTTGACCCGACCAACAACCTGATGTTCGTCAACGATATGCGCCTGGGACTGGCAAACTACATGGTGCCACGTGAAAACGTCGCCAAAAACGCCAGTGGGATTGAGATGGGTATCGTCCCGATGGATGGCACGCCGTTTGGCGCAATGCGCGAACGCTTCCTGTCGCCGCTGGGTATTCCTTGTCAGAAACCGCCGTTCGGAACCATGTCTGCTATCGACCTGACTTCCGGGAAAATAGTGTGGCAGGTTCCCGTGGGCACCGTTCAGGACACCGGCCCGCTGGGTATTCGCATGCATATGCCGATTCCGGTCGGTATGCCGACACTGGGCGCATCGCTATCCACCCAGTCTGGTTTGCTGTTTTTTGCCGGTACCCAGGATTTCTACCTGCGCGCGTTTGATACGGCAACGGGTAAAGAGATATGGAAAGATCGTCTGCCGGTGGGAAGCCAGTCTGGCCCGATGACGTATGTTTCGCCGAAAACGGGCAAACAGTACATCGTCATCAATGCGGGTGGCGCCCGTCAGTCACCGGACCGTGGTGATTATATTATTGCTTATGCGTTGCCGGATCAGCCGTAAACCGGGCGCGTTATCAACAAACCCGCCGCCATGGCGGGTTTGTTATTGTCTATAGAAAACCCACAGCCTAGCTGGGGGTTTTCTATAGACAAAAAAGCCGTGGTGATGTTCACCACGGCCTCTATGACGGGCCTTATGGCCCTATACCATCAGAACGTTTCCCAGTTCTCGCTGCCATGTGCCATAGCAGGACGCTGAGTACCGACGGGCTTCAGCGGGGTTGATGAGGATTTCACCGGACGACTTGTACCGCTGGCATGCACGCGGAACGCACCAACCGCTTCGGTAAGACGCGCGGCCTGCTCTTCCAGAGAGGTTGCCGCTGCTGTTGCTTCTTCCACGAGGGAGGCGTTCTGCTGGGTGACATTATCCATCTCGGTGATAGCCTGGCTAACCTGAGTAATACCTTTACTCTGCTCATCCGACGCGGCGGCAATTTCCAGCATGATATCGGTAACGCGTTTTACCGCCGTCACGATCTCATCCATGGTTTCACCGGCGGCCACGACTTCGCTGGAGCCTTTATCAATCAGACTCACTGAGTCGCTGATTAACGCTTCAATCTCTTTCGCTGCCTGCGCACTGCGGCTCGCCAGGGTACGGACTTCGCTGGCTACCACCGCAAAACCACGGCCTTGCTCACCGGCGCGCGCGGCTTCAACTGCGGCGTTCAGCGCCAGAATGTTTGTCTGGAAGGCAATACTGTTAATCACCGCGGTAATTTCGGAAATTTTCTTCGAGCTGGACGTAATATTGCCCATGGTCTGTACCACACCATCAACAATCTCACCGCCTTTGGTCGCTTTACCGGAAGCATCACGCGCCAGGTTGCTGGCATGATGCGCATTGTCCGCATTCTGTTTCACGGTCGCTGTAAGCTCTTCCATACTGGCTGCGGTCTGCTCAATCGCTGCGGCCTGCTGCTCAGTACGTGAAGAAAGATCGGTATTTCCTGCAGAGATCTCGCTGGTTCCGCGATAAATTTCCTCAGCGCCATCACGCACGGTGGTCACGGTTTTCACCAGGGAACGCTGCATCAATTGCAAATCGTTGGTCAGGCGGCCAATCTCACTGCGACCGGTGACTTCCTCAGGTACAGTCAGGTCACCGCCCGCAATATGTTCAATACGTCTGGCAGCACGCTGCAGCGGATTGATCACCACACGACGCAATACGGTAAAGGTAATGACCGTTAAGAACAGCGCGACGGCAAATGCGCCCGCCATAAAGATCAGCCCCAGTTGCGTGCGCTGGTGTGCTTGTTCACCCAGGCGAGTTGCGCGATCGCTACGAATCTGAATCGCTTTAAGCAGGTATTCATTGAATGCGCTGTCTAAAACCCGTGCCTGCTCATTTTCGTGGTTGATGATGGCTTCAAACATGCCGTTTTTGGCATATTTCAGCATCGGCTGCATGCCGTCGAAATAGGCGTTAAAGCGGGTGGTCAGTTCGCCATCGAGCGCTAAATCTTCCGGCGTTTTAACCGCACGGGCCATATAGGTATTAAAGCCCTCCTGTGCCTGCTTGATACGTTTTTCCGCATCTGCAATGTTCTTTCTCATATCATCCATTTCGGCAATGCGGCTGGCCGCCCCGGCATGGATCAGGCTGATACGCGCTATACGTAAGTTATTGGAACTGTTAGATAACCCCATACGAACCTGGATTTCTTGCGTCACATCCTGCTGGTCTCTGTCAGCCTGCATCAAGAAATACCCTGCTAACCCGGAACTCAACGCAAATAACAGCAATATGCCACTCAGGATAGCGGAAAATAGGGGAACCAATCGAATATTGTGCATAAATCCAATGCCTTGCTGTCTGTGCATCGCTGCTGTGTTATCCATGGCTATCGACTCTCTTTTGTATAAGATGCGTAAAACACGCCTGTCAGAAAGGTATCGGCAATTGTGGGATTTATGTTAAGGGGAAAAATGTCAGGCGGGTCACAGATTTAGACATTGAAAATGCCAGCGGCTTAACCGCTGGCCAGTGGTTTACTTATTTATCGCCGAAATGAATGACAGTACGAATAGATTTGCCTTCATGCATGAGATCAAAGGCTTCGTTGATCTGATCTAACGGAAGCCGATGGGTAATAAACGGGTCGAGACGAATCTTACCCGCCATTGCATCCTCCACCATGCCCGGTAACTGCGTGCGCCCTTTTACGCCACCGAAGGCAGAACCACGCCATACGCGGCCTGTCACTAACTGGAATGGACGGGTTTTGATCTCCTGGCCCGCGCCCGCAACACCGATAATGACGCTTTCGCCCCAGCCTTTATGGCAGCACTCAAGCGCCGCACGCATGACATCTACATTGCCGATACATTCAAAGCTGAAATCAACACCGCCATCAGTCAGCTCAACAATCACCTCCTGAATCGGTTTTTCGTAATCTTTAGGATTCACGAAATCCGTAGCCCCCATCTCTTTCGCGAGGGTGAACTTTTCCGGGTTGGTATCGACGGCAATAATACGACCGGCTTTGGCCTGAACCGCGCCCTGAATGACCGCCAGACCAATACCGCCGAGCCCGAACACCGCAACGGTGTCCCCCTCTTTTACTTTTGCCGTGTTGTGCACCGCACCGATACCGGTGGTCACGCCGCAGCCCAGCAGGCAGACTTTCTCCAGTGGCGCCTGCGGATTGACTTTCGCCAGGGAAATCTCAGCCACCACCGTATATTCGCTAAACGTACTGGTCCCCATGTAGTGATAAATCGGCTCCCCATTATAGGAGAAACGGGTGGTGCCATCTGGCATCAGGCCCTTGCCCTGAGTGGCACGAACGGCCTGACAAAGATTCGTTTTACCGGATTTACAGAACTTACACTCACCACATTCTGCGGTATACAACGGAATAACATGATCGCCGGGTTTCAGGCTGGTCACCCCTTCGCCGACTTCCACAACAATGCCACCGCCTTCGTGACCGAGTACCGCCGGGAATACGCCTTCCGGATCATCACCTGAAAGGGTAAAAGCGTCAGTATGGCAAACGCCGGTGTGGGTAATGCGAACCAGGACTTCGCCTTTTTTTGGCGGTGCGACATCAATCTCAACAATTTTGAGCGGCTGACCCGGCCCAAACGCAACAGCAGCACGTGATTTCATCAAACTCTTCCTTTTTCGGTGTACGTAAATGTTTATTTTAGATAAGAGCGCAAAAGATGACCGACTTCCGCCATGCGGACAGCGCGCTGATCGGGTGTGGTCTCGCCACTGACCAGTTCATCTTTCAGGTGTATTTCCACCATTTCCCCCATCAGACCATTCGCCGCACCACGTACGGCAGCAATCTGTTGCAGAATAGCAATGCAGGGATCGCCGTTTTCCAACGCGCGCTCCAGTGCGTCAACCTGCCCACGGATGCGACGAACCCGGGTGAGAATACGTTTTTTATCTTCAGGTGAATGCGGCATAACCACTCCTTATATACTATAGGGGGGTATGGTACATGGTTTCGAATCTTGCTGCAAAATTAATATGTTGTGGAAATCATAAAAACCTGGCACCGGGATAGCGCTCGCGTATCTATGAGACACCGTTAAGTATATTCTGCCGCCCTTCCCTCTGACCTGATAATTAATTTGACTCCCACTTATGGCGTCATCTTTAGAAAACATTTTTGCGCTAAATATTTACGCATCCCATCCAGACAAAATATATCTTGTGAAATTAGCATATGTATGCATCAAGAATTAACAATGATATATCCAACTACCGAGTTTAGCTATGCTATTTCTTAATGTAGACTCACTAAATAATATCGCCCCGCAATATTCATAATTATCGTATTTTAAAATCTCATTTTCATCCCAACTTATTGATATATCGAAACCTATAATAATCAAGGTATTTATTTCTCTCGGCAATATAAATTAATGAACCATTATGACGATAATTGTTTCACTGCACATTTTCACAATCGCAATATTTTTGGGTTTCACGCTGGAGCAGGACGATATGGTTAAGAATATGAACATCCGCAGGAAGTTAACATCGGCTTTTGGTTTGATCATTTTGGTTTTAATGGTGCTAAGCGGCGTATTTTATTATAATTTTGCGACCCTTATAACTGCAAACAACTGGAACGTACATACTTATCAAGTGATTGATGAAAACAGGGCATTGACACTAAGCCTGGTGAATATGGAAACCGGATTACGCGGTTTTGCGCTTACCGGAAAGGAGGAGATGCTGGAGCCGTATAATAGCGGTCAGAAATCATTTTCTACCCACTGGGACGCGCTTAAAGAATTTACCGCCGACAATCCCGCCCAACAGGCCCGGCTTAAACACCTTTCAGAACAGTATTCGCTATGGTTGCATGATGTGGCTGAGAGAATTATTAATAACCGCCGGGATGTATCGAATCAAAAGATGAGTGCCGATGACTTTAATGCCCGCTTCGAAGCGAATACAGGTAAAAGTCAGATGGACAGTATGCGGGGTATAATTGATGAGATGATTAATGCGGAAAGTGTATTACTGCATGTCAGGCAGGACACCGTGAAATCGACCGAGACGCAAACCCGATTTATTCTTCTTTTCGGTGCGATCCTGAGTGTGATTATTGCTGTAGCATTATGCGTTATTATCTCACGCATTATTACGACACCATTGCAGATTGCAGTAAAAACCGCAGAGGCAATTGCGCAAGGTGATTTAACGTCTTCCATTAAAGGGCATTCTCGTGATGAAACCGGACAACTGCTGAGTGCGCTGGATGCCATGCAAATACAGTTACGCTCCCTTGTTGAAAAAATTCAGGATTCGGCAGCGTCAATTGACGAGGCGGCCAGAGAGGTAGCAATCGGCAACACGAATTTATCGAGCCGCACGGAGGAACAGGCCGCGTCGCTCATTGAGACCTCGGCCAGCATGGAACAATTGACAGTGACGGTACGCCAAAACTCATCTAACGCACAGAATGCCAGTACGCTTGCGGCCACTGCCTCGTCTGTCGCGGAGCGTGGGGGCAAGGTCGTGCAAAATGTCATTACTACAATGGGCTCTATTTCCGACAGTTCGCAACACATCGTCGAGATCATCAGCACCATTGAAGGGATCGCCTTTCAGACAAATATCCTGGCATTAAACGCGGCTGTTGAAGCGGCAAGAGCGGGAGAGCAAGGCCGTGGTTTTGCTGTTGTCGCCAGTGAGGTTCGTGGTCTGGCCCAGCGAAGCGCGACCGCTGCAAAGGAGATAAAAGAGTTAATTGAAGCCTCAAGCGCCAAAGTATCGGAGGGCGCGACGCTGGTCGGTCAGGCTGGCTCCACGATGGATGAAATTCTGGCCTCCATTCATGAAGTCGCTGCATTGATGACTGAAATCTCAACGGCGTCCGGAGAACAATCTACCGGTATTGAACATATCAGGGTGGCGGTGAACCAGATGGACGACGTGACGCAGCAAAACGCCGCGTTAGTTGAACAAGCCGCCGCTGCCGCAGCATCGCTGGAAGAACAGGCGTCAACATTGACGCAAACAGTTGGGACCTTCCGCGTGGTTTAGCCTCATCGTGCGCCAGGAGCCCTCTCCCGGCGCACAAAGGTTTTCTGCCCCAGACCTTCCAGATTTTTATTTCACCGCCAGCGATTTCACGCCCTCAATTCGGCATAAATCCGCGCCGATATCGTTTATTGGCATACCGGGGCGTAGCGTCAAAACAAGAAATAATTCACTGGTTTTATCCCCCGCCTGGCTGTTTTTCAGAGAGCGAAAGGCAAATTTAACTGACCTTTCCTGTAACGCCGCCAAAACAATGGGCACACTTTCTGGTTTTAGTTTGATCTGCACTCCATAATGCTTACTCAAAAAATGGTGACTTAACTGCCGGAAGACCTCAAGCACAAAGAGCATCATAAAGGCGCCATAGATGCCAATGGCGTACATTCCGCTGCCGATGACCAAGCCAATGGCTGATGTCACCCACATCCCTGCCGCTGTAGTGAGCCCCTTGACGATCTGTTTTTGAATAATGATGGTTCCGGCACCCAGAAACCCCACGCCACTGACCACCTGTGCCGCGACCCTGCTGGGATCGAGGGCGACATGGTTCTCTTGCAAAATATCCTCAAAGCCATATTTGGAGACAATCATAAACAGCGCGCTGCCAATCCCGACAAGGACATGCGTTCTTAACCCGGCGTCTTTTGCGCGCAACTGACGTTCAAGGCCAATAAGCCCGCCAAGTAACCCCGCCAGTGCAATGCGTAGCAATAAATCAGTCACCATTTCTCACTTCCTCATCTATCCTCACGACGATTGCTTTATTCAACCAAAGCACATATCAGCGCGATCGCAAGACAAGTTGCCATGCCCCCTCAGTTTCCAGGAAATTATCCTTTCTCTTTACTGTTATTCATTTTACTGTCGGGAATGACATCAATCTGGTTGAAAATATGAAAACAGAACCTATGGAAAAGAATCTGCAGACGGCCATTGCTTTGCGCAAAGCAGGCGAATATGAAAAAAGCCGTGAATTACTTGAAGACCTTATCAATCATGCGGAATTAAAAGCACGCGCCCTACTCAATATTGCCTGGTCCTGGGACAACCAGGGCGCGGAAGAAAAAGCGGAAATATATTATCAAGCCGCTTTAGAGGCAGGTCTTGAAGGAGAAGATAAGTTTGAAGCGTTATTTGGCCTCGCCTGTACTTACCGGTGTCTCGGGAAATACACCTCAGCCAAAGCGCGTTTTACCGAAATACGGGCGGCCTGGCCAGAGGCAACGGAAATTATCCCCTTTTATGCCCTATGCCTGCATAATCTTGGCGAAAGTGATAAGGCGATGTCGGTGATGCTGGAACTGGTTGCACGGCACCCGCCGACAGAGAATATTAAACGTTATCAAAAAGCCTTGCACTATTACGCCCGGAACCTTACCGGGGCGTAAGCAGTTAAGCGCACCCTTGCGGTTTAAAAATGCGTGTTGTTGATGCGGGATTGTTCACCAGTTTTGCGGCCGGCCTTTGGGGTCGCCTGACCAGTTCGCCGCCGCAGTTCGGGCAGCGCATCGCCATTTTCTGTGCGCAATCCTCGCAAAATGTACATTCAAACGAGCAAATAAGCGCCTGAGCGGAATCAGGGGGAAGATCGGTATTGCAGCATTCGCAGTTGGGTCTCAGTTCCAGCATAACGTGTTCCTTTCAGGTGCGTTATCAACGTCGGGTGTGTTCAGGCTAAGTCAATAATATACCGAAATGAATACAGCACGATCGCGGCAAAATAGTACGGCGGGAAATAAAGGGTGTCGCCCTGGCAAGAATGAGTACGTCATCCTTGAGCGAGCTGAAAGACCGTACAGGTCTTGCCAGGGCAACATGTTCTGCCTTTTCTGGTGTTGGCCTAACAGGCAGAACAGAATTGAGTCTATGCCATTGAAAGGATTAATCAAATAAAAATATATCATTGATCGACAAAACCGATCAAAAGATCACTTTTCAATCACCCGCCATATTAGAGACGATCGCCCGGCAGAAAAGACTACCGGGCGAGATATTAACGCTTCAGAGGCAATCCGGCCGTTTCGCGGGCACGCAGGACCGTCAGGAAGGTAATCAACGCAGCGGCCATCACGTAATACGCCGGAGAGAATTTATCCCCCGTCGAGGTTATCAGCCAGATAGAGAACCACGGTGTAATACCGCCAAAGAATGCGACAGCAAAATTATAGGCGATTGACAACCCGCCATACCGTACGCTGGTGGGAAAAAGCTCCGCCATCGCCGCGCTGCAGGCGCCGTCAAAAGCGGCAATAAACGCGCCGAGCATCATCATCGCGAGTACCGCTGAGAAAAAATCACCGTTAGCCATGAGCATCATTGCCGGATAACTCAGCAATATGAAACCGGCACATCCGGCCAGCATCAACGGCTTGCGGCCATATTTATCGGATAAATAGCCCATAAACGGCACCAGTACCGCAACCGAAAACAGGCCGATTGTGGTGATGGCATAGGAGTCCAGCTTCGAGTAGTGCAGTTCCGTTGAAAGATAACCAGGCATAAAAGTTTGTAGCGTCCAGTGACCCACCGCTTTGATGACCACAAATCCCACGCAGAAAAGAAGCGCCGCCCAGGCATGTGTTACCGCGGAACGCAGCGGCGTGGCGTCTGTTTGCCCCTGTTTTTTCGCTTCCAGGAACTCGGGGGAATCTTCCAGTTGCGTACGCAAATAAAGCCCAACCCAACCTAATGGCCCGGCGATAAGGAATGGAATTCGCCAGCCCCAGTCATTCATGGCACTTTCACCCAGAAAAGCCGTCAACAGAAATACCAGCCCGGAACCCGCCACGAATGCCATAAAGCCGAAGTTATCTATCCAGCAAGTGAAATAACCACGTTTATTAACAGGCGCGTATTCTGCCAGGTAGGTCGTTGCACCGGAGCTTTCACCGCCGGCGGCAAATCCCTGAATGAGGCGGGTAATCACCAGCAACACGGTGGCAGTGATACCAATCTGGTGATAGGTCGGCAGCAATCCCATCACAAAGGTCGCGCCAGAGGTCAAAAGAATAACAGTGGCAAGGACTTTTTGCCGCCCTTTCCGGTCGCCAAGAGAACCAAAAAACAGGCCGCCGAGCGGGCGCATGACAAAACCTGCGCCAAAGACTGCGAACGATGACAGGAGCGCCACGCTCGGATTTTCGGCGTGGAAAAATTGTAAGCCGATGATGGCGGCAAGTGTTCCGTAGAGACCGAAATCGAACCATTCAACAAAATGGCCGACGCCCGTGGCCAGCAGAACTTTACGTAATTTGCGTGACGTAGTGGCATCCTCCGACAAAACCGTCCGTTCGAGCGATTGCTGTGCAGGCTGTGTCATAGCCCCTCCATGTATGATAGTGTTTCTATAATAGATATACTATCTACACTGACAGTTCGAATTTCGCACAGCAGATAACGCCCAAAATGTGATAACCGCCCTGCTTTCTCAGTGAAAAACCAAAGACGATCACATTTCTTTAAGGCAAAAAATAAGCCCCGCACCAGGCGAGGCTTAAAAATAACGGCAAGGTAACACCGCTATCGCATTTATATTTATACACGTTTCTTCGGCATCATGCGCAATAACGTATTGTCTTTGAAGAAATAATGGTGTGCGAGCGCGGCCAAAGCATGCAGAGCGATGACATAATAACCAAGCATGGCCAACGTCTCATGATATTCCTTAAGCGTATCCACCAGATCAAAGTTGGCTTCTGCCGCGTGCGGCATCGGCAAACCGAAGGCTATCCAGTTACCACCGCGGTTATACATCATTAACACGCCCAGAATCGGCAGCGCGATAAACAGCAGATAAATGATCAGATGACCCAGATGCGCCAGGCCGGTCAGTGCGGGTGACGGTTTCGGCACGATGGGCGGGGTCGGACTCTTAAGACGAATCAGCAGGCGTGCAACCATCAATATCAAAATGGTGATACCGCAGGAGACATGGACAATATTGAAATAGGAACGCCAGTCGCGCGGCGCAAAACCACGAAACTCCATGGCGCAATACGTCACAATGACCAGAAGAAACACCAGCCAGTGGATAGCTATCTGAAACCCGGAATAGTTGTTGCGCATATGACAATCCTGAAACGAAACAGAAGTAACGCCAACATACCGAGCTTTTCTTAAAAATTCATTAACTTTTCTTTATCAATTATCAATCGGTTACGCCTGGATGAGAAGGTGTCATTTGCCGTTGTCTGTAACCCAGGCTATGCCTGGTGAAGTGAATTTTTTGAACCCGATGGAGAAGAGTGATGAGTAAAATTGGCATTAATGGTTTCGGGCGTATTGGTCGTCTGGTATTACGCCGTTTGCTCGAAGTGGGCAGCGATGCGCAAGTCGTGGCTATCAACGACCTGACCTCCCCAAAAGTACTGGCTTATCTGTTAAAGCACGACTCAAACTATGGCCCGTTCCCCTGGAGCGTGGACTTCACGGAAGATTCGTTGATCGTTGACGGTAAAAAAATCACCGTGTATGCGGAAAAAGAGGCGAAACACATCCCATGGCGTAGCGCTGGTGCTGAGGTCATCGTGGAGTGTACCGGTTTCTATACCTCCAGCGAAAAATCACAGGCGCATCTGGAAGCCGGCGCGAAAAAAGTGTTGATCTCTGCCCCTGCCGGCGAGATGAAAACCATCGTGTTTAACGTCAATGACGACACGATTACACCGCAAGACACCATTATTTCGGTCGCCTCCTGTACCACCAACTGCCTTGCCCCAATGGCAAAAGCGCTGCATGACAGCTTTGGCATTAAGGTCGGCACGATGACCACTATCCATGCCTATACGGGCACGCAGGCCCTGGTTGATGGGCCACGCGGGAAGGATCTCCGCGCCTCACGAGCCGCGGCGGAAAATATTATTCCACATACGACAGGAGCAGCCAAAGCGATTGGTCTGGTGATACCCGACCTGAGCGGCAAGTTGAAAGGTCATGCCCAGCGTGTGCCGGTGAAAACCGGTTCCGTCACTGAGCTCATCTCCGTTCTCGGCAAAAAAGTGACGGCAGATGAAGTGAATCAGGCGCTGAAAAAAGCCACTGAAAATAACGAGTCTTTCGGCTATACCGACGAAGAAATTGTCTCTTCTGACGTCATTGGTAGCCATTTCGGTTCGGTGTTTGACGCCACGCAAACTGAAATCACCGAGGTTGGCGATCTGCAGTTAGTCAAAACCGTCTCCTGGTACGATAATGAATATGGCTTCGTTACTCAGCTGGTTCGCGTGCTTGAGAAATATCGCAAACTGTAAATATCCAATGGGTGGCTCGGCCACCCATTTCTTCGTGTATGCTCGCTAACGTAATCTAAACAAATTTTTATTCAGGTGACTGAACAGAGAGAACAGATATACGAGTTGGTTCTATATTGGGAAATGATGTAACGTAGATAATAGCCGTTGCGCAGTATATCGATTCTGGCATTTTGAATAAGATACCCAGGCAACTGATTGATTTTGAAAGAATAACATATTCAGACTGATTCGTCAGCGCGTGTTGCCATCCGTAGAAGATCTAATATCCTCCTGAACGAAACTATTCCTTGTAATTTACAAAAACACACTCTGGAGGAAAGGATGCGATCATGCAGCACTCATTTTTATCTGCCCCATTATTTTTTACGCTATGGATAAGTCAAACTTTTGCCGCAGCAATAGATTGTAATTTAACCGGGGCAAGCGTCAGCGTGGGGGGAACATATACGATTCCAAATGTAAATATGACGATGCCCCGCTCTCCTGCAAACGGATATACGCTGATATTTAATGTTGATGGGGCAAGAATCGGTAATGGAGTTAAAGCGGGTTGCACTAAAGCCACTCAACTGCGGTATTCATTACTGGACGCAGGCACAGCATTAATCACGAATTACAGTTATTCGGGTCAAATCAACGATATTTATCCAACCTCTGCTGAGGGAATGGGAATGTCCTTTAACGAGGCGACTTCCGTCAGTAAAACCCGATTTCAGGTCTGGCCTGGCTCACTTTTTATGCACAACATACCCGCCAGTACACCCGGCTATCTTTCGACTTTCGCCATGCTCGTTCATATGCGGCTATGGTCAACACCTCACTTTATCCATCCTGGTGGGGCGATAACGTATACCGGCCCGACATTTGTTGCTTTTATAACCCCTGCTAACGGCGGCGATACGATCAGCCAATGCCCAGCAGGCAGTGAAAGAATGCCCGGGGATACCGATAAAACCTGCGTTATTCTCAAACGACAGGTGGTTATCTCGGCCAGTCTGACGCTCGGCACCTGCGAACTCGAAGAAAAAAATAAAATTGTCTACCTGGGTTCGCATGATGGCTCGGGCGGGCAAAGCTCCCCATGGAAAGATGCCAGTTTTCAACTTAAGTGTCCGCTGGGGTACGGTTATGGTGCGATGCATAGTCTCGCTACTGGCGCGTACGATCTTTCCGGCGGTTATCAGTCCCATGCCGGTGTGCGAAATAAACCCGTGACCCTTCAGATTAACCCGTTGAATCCCCCGATCGCGGCGGTACCCGGTACGATGGATCTTGATGCCATTCCTGGCAGAGCGACAGGTTATGGCATTCAGTTGGCCTGGGGTGATAGTACCACTCAAAGTGAACCGCCGGCGAAGCCCGTCAATTTCAATACACGCATGAAGGCCAGCGATCTTAACAGTAATTTCTATCAGGCAGACCACAGCGGCAGACTGCCAGGTAACCGGGCGCTTCCCGTAGGTGCTGATAGCACTATCGCACTCTCGGCACGTTATGTTCGTATCCCAGGGGCGACGGTCTCGGCAGGTCAAGCGAACGGCAAAATAGAAGTGCTAGCCAGCTATGAGTGATTTTTTAACGAACCGCTGCCTGTTTTTTCAACCCCTCCCCATACTGCTTGTCAGCGACTATGATATAAACCACCGTTTCAATTTGTGGAGATACGGCGTGAAGCACATCAGTACGCAAGAGTTAGTTGACCTTATGCACGATGCAGTGGCCCGTTCAACGACATTCCCCGTCTGGCCCCAGGGAGAAGCGCCCGGCGCCATTGCCAGCCCGGTGGTCTTCCAACTGGAAGAAAAACATACTGGCCCCTCCGCGTTTGACCGCTCTGTGACGGGCGTTCGTTCGCCACAAATCACCGTTTACGCGCCACAAAAACCCAATGGGGTCGGTATCCTGGTAACGCCTGGCGGCTCGTACCGCCGCGTGGTACTCGATAAAGAAGGCAGTGCGCTGGCGCCGTTCTTCACTGAAAGAGGTTACACGTTATTTGTCATGACCTATCGCCTGCCGGGTGATGGTCATACCGAAGGCGCCAACGCCCCGCTCGCCGATGTTCAGCGCGCTATGCGAACCCTGCGGGCACGGGCGCGTGAATGGCAGCTTGACCCGGATCGTCTGGGCGTAATGGGGTTTTCCGCCGGGGGCCACGCTGCCGCCAGCCTGGGCACACGCTACGCTGAAAAGGTCTATCCGGTGCGGGATGATATCGATGGTCTGAGCGCCCGCCCGGCTTTTATGGCACTGGTTTACCCGGTGATCACCATGCGGGAAGAGATTGACCATCCTGGTTCTCGCCATGAACTCATTGGCGATACGCCTGCGGAACAACAGATTCATCATTACTCGTTAGAAGAACGTGCGGACAGCAAGACACCGCCGACCTTTTTACTTCACGCGGTAGATGACCCGGCTGTAAAGGTAGAAAACAGCGTGGTGATGTTTACCGCGCTGCGTCGTCTTGGCGTGCCGGTGGAGATGCATCTTTTCGAACAAGGCGCACATGGCTTTGGTATCCGTGATGCACAGGGATTACCCGCCGCTGTCTGGCCGGATCTGATGATGAACTGGATTGAAACGAAGGTATGAGTCGCGGATGTCCCGGATGCGGCGGTAAACCGCCTTATCCGGGCAACCAAACGCCACCGGGAATGTCCCGTTATGCCTGCAGATAAACCATCTGGGTTTGCAGGTATTCTTCGAGGCCATGACGGCCATCGGCACCGCCAATCCCTGACTTGCGCCAGCCTGCATGGAAGCCCTGCATCGCTTCAAAATTCTCGCGGTTGATATAGGTTTCGCCGAATTTCAGCCCTTTAATGGCTTTCATCGCGGTGTTCAGGTTTTGCGTGTAGACCGATGATGTCAGGCCGTAATCGCTGTCATTGGCCATCGCCAGCGCCTCTTCCAGCGTATCGAACGCCACAACCGGCAGCACCGGACCAAAGGTCTCTTCATGCATGATGGACATCTCCTGGCGCACATCCAGCAGCAGCGTCGGCGGGTAGAAATAGCCTTTGCCCTCTACTGCTTTACCGCCCAGCACCACTCGCGCCCCTTCCGCCACCGCGCGAGCGACTTTAGACTCCACACGCTCCAGGGCGGCTGCGTTGATCAGTGGCCCCATCGCAATATCGTTACGCTGGCCCGGATCGCCAAATTGCACCACTTTCATCGCCTCGCCCAGCCGATTAACAAAACGGTCGTAAATGCCTTTCTGTACGTAGACACGTTCGGCGCAGTTACAGACCTGCCCGGTGTTAATCACGCGGGAATCGACAATGGCTTTCACCGCTAATTCCAGATCGGCGTCATCAAGCACGATAGCCGGGGCTTTACCGCCCAGTTCGAGACATACTTTGGTGATATTTTTCGCCGCCGCGGCCATGATTTTCTCACCCGCCGCCACGCTGCCTGTCATGCTGACCATCGCCACTTTCGGGTTACCCGCCAGCTCCTGTCCTACGGTTTCCCCCCGGCCCAGTACCAGGTTAAAGACCCCTTTAGGCAATCCGACGTCATGCACTATCTGTGCGAAAGCAATAGCGTTATTGGGGGTAAATTCACTCGGTTTGATGACAATGGTATTGCCGGTAATCAGCGCTGGCGCCAGTTTGCGGGCAATCAGGAAGAACGGGAAGTTCCACGGCAGGATCCCGGTGGTAACGCCCAGCGGACGCTTAAAGACGAAGATATTTTCGCCCGGTCGATCGCTTTGCAAGATCTCGCCTTCATAGCGACGCGCCCACTCTGACATGTAATCGATATAGTCGGCAGTGAAATTAACTTCCACATCGGCCAGTTGCTGGATTTTCCCGCCTTCGGCAACAATCAGCGCACTGATTTCACTCGCTCTGGCACGTATACCGGCGGCGATTTTACGTAACCATCCGGCACGTTCGATGGCGGGTAAGGCTTCCCATGCAGGCTGCGCCTTATCAGCGGCATCAATTGCTTTACGCGCCTCTTCTGCGGTCCCGTCCGGAATGCGCGAAAGCAACTCCTCAGTTGCCGGGTTGGTGACATCAATCCAGGCATCGCCCTGCCAGGTAACAAATTGCCCATCGATATACATAGGGTGCTGTACGGGTGCTGTCATGACCTGCTCCTGTAATGACATTGTTTTTAACAAGTGAACTCATTGTTAAAAATCTACAAGTGCACGGCTTGTTTCCCAGGAGAGAGAGTGAGTTTTGTGAGTTAACTCATAAAAGAAAAGCATAAACACAACAATGGAATAACATTAAACCAACATTGGCTGCCCGTTTGCGCCAGCGCCGCCGCAAACGGGCATTGCTTAAACCAGCGAACGATGGCGCAGCGTTTCGTAAAGCACCTCATCAGCCGAAAGAACCTGCCATGCCTGCTCTACCGACGGGGGAAAATCAACGTGAACAATAAAATCGCGTCCTGCCGGACCATAGCCCTTCGCGTCGTCTCTTAAGCGCGGCACTTCACCCAAAATCAGAGATAAATAACGATCAACCGGCCACATCCCCTCTTTCGGAGATAAAAAAGCCAGACCATCAGGGGTATTAATCAGTTCAGGGGGAATCTCTGAGTAACTCAACCAGTGGGGGGCATTGGCACAGCCCTGGCTCGCGCGGGCAAATGTCGCCATCGTTCTGCGTTGCAGGGCGGGATCTTGCACAATCAATGCGGTTTTGACGTTCATGCTGTGCGATAACATCATGTCAATCGAGAATCGGGCATTTTCGCCACAGTTTGTCGACTGTTTTTCGACAACCATATTTTTGCGCTTAACCTTCCAGAATTTCTCTGCAATGTCCGCAATGATTTCCGCTTCTTTACGCCCCGTAGTGGGAATTAAATTATACGCAGAGTGCCGGGAAACCGCGGCGTAAAGGAATGGCGTGGAATGCCCAATACCGCCACTAATGATCAAGGGAATATGCTGGCCCGACGCGATGGCACAGGCTGCATCAATCACCGGAATAACCGAGTGGCCTGGGATAATCACCGCATCGACGTGGGCTGGCGCAGGTTTACTTGCAAAGTCATTTTGTGCCAGCCACTGACCCAGCGTATTCGCAGCCGCAAGCGTCGGTTCAGGTAAGCAGGGAAAAAGCGTCATGGAAAGAGCCCTCCTTTTTTAAGCCTCAATACAGCTTAGTGAAGCGTGACTACAGCGTAAAGCCCCGTAAAAAGCCCGTCCATTATGCAGGGCTAAACATATCTGTTGCCATCTTTACATGCTCTCCTACAAAACCTGTGCTTTCTAATACACTTGAAATATTCAGGCAGCGAACGATAAACTCGTTAGATATCTAACTAATCATCAGAAAACGATATGGATAACCGTGACCTCACTTTTTCTCATCTGCTCTATCTCACGGCACATCACTGGCGCCTGGCGGTCAACCGTCGCCTGCGTGGACTGGGCATGAGTCAGGCCAGTTGGGTTGCGGTCGCCGCTATCGCCGGCAATGAAACCCCGTTATCGCAAAGTGAACTCGCGCAGGAGTTGGGCATTGAGAACGCCACGCTGGTACCGCTGATTAACCGCCTGGTAGAACAACAACTGGTACAGCGCGTATTGACCGATCAGGACAAGCGCAAACGCCTGCTGATAGCGACAGAACAAGGTATGGCGCTTTACTACCAGGTAAAGACAGTAGCCGATGACCTGCGTGAAGAGATTTTATCGGTCATCAGCCCCGAGGAGCAGGCACAAACCCGCCGGGTGCTGGAAAAACTGCTTATAGAAGTCGAGAAGAAGTAATGCGACTGCCGAAAAGCGATCCGTATGCACCACGGGAATGGGCACCACACGAAAAGCCGATGCTACTGGGGTCACCCTCAACCCCGTTTCACAGCACGCCTAAACGCATCGCCTATGGCATCGTCGGGCTGCTGGTCTGCATGACCGGTGCGCTGGGCAATGCAATGGTCACCGCGAATCTGCAAAACCTGCAAGGAACCTTTGCCGCCTGGTCGACGGAAATTGCCTGGCTACCCGCCGTCTACGTCATGACGAACGTATCTATCAATCTGCTGCTGGTTAAGTTCCGCCAGCAGTTCGGACTGCGTGCCTTTACCGAGGGATTTTTGGTGCTCTACGTGCTGGTGACCTTCTTTCACCTGTTCGTCAACGATCTCAGTTCAGCGTTACTGGTGCGTGCGGCTCATGGCATGGTTGCTGCGGCGCTCAGTTCGCTTGGGATCTATTATCAAATTCAAGCCTGGCCCGCCCGCCACCGCCTGAAGGCCCTGACAATAGGTATCACCGGTTCGTCGCTGGCGATTCCCATTGCCAGGCTATTTTCCACCGAACTCCTGCAACTTGATGAATGGCGCGGCCTCTACTTTTTCGAACTGGGTCTGGCGCTGATCTCCCTTGCCTGTGTGATGATGCTTAAACTTCCCCCCGGCGATCGCAAAAAGGTGTTTGAAAAGAAGGATTTTATTACCTTCTTTTTGCTTGCGCCCGGCATGGCGCTGATTTGTGCCGTACTGTCGCTGGGTCGTCTGGACTGGTGGTTTGAAGCCCCGTGGATTGGCTGGTCGCTGGCGCTGGCTGTGGTGCTGATCGTAAGTGCCATTGTGTTCGAGCATAACCGCAGCAACCCGCTCTTAAATACGCGCTGGCTCTCCAGCGGCAGTATCGTACGACTTGGTTTAATTATGCTGTTAATCCGTATCGTGCTGGCAGAGCAAAACACCGGTGTATTTGGCTGGTTGCAGTATGTCGGTTTGCAGAATGAACAGATGACCAACCTCGCGTGGTCTATTCTCGCCGGGATTATCTGCGGCATTATCGCCAGTTGTCTGACCATAAAGCCCCAACGCCTGGCCTGGCCTATTGTTACCTCGCTGGTGTTGATGATCATTGCCTCGCTGATGGACAGTCAGTCAACCAGCCTGACGCGTCCGGACCAACTGATGATAAGCCAGTTTTTACTCGGTTTTGGCAGCGCCTTCTTCCTCGCGCCTGCGATGCTGGCCGGGATCGGCGGTGTGGTCGCCGATCCACGTAATCTGGTCAGCTTCTCGGTGCTGTTTGGGATGAGCCAGAATATCGGCGGGCTACTGGGTTCCGCCATTCTGGGGACATTCCAGACCTGGCGTGAGAAATACCATTCCAGCCTGCTTGCCGATCAGCTCACCACGCTTAACCCGCTGGTCAACGAGCGACTGCAACTCTACAGTCAGATGTACCAGAGCATGATTGGCGACAGCACATTACTGAGCGCACAGGCCGTCACGCAATTGCAGAACGTTTCCACCCTGGAAGCGAATATTCTCGCTTACAACGATACTTATCTGTTAACCGCCTCTGTCGCCGCCGCCACGCTGGTGTGGATATTCTGGCGACTGCTTCGCCTGCGTATCACCGCGCGTATCGTATTAAGACAGGCAACCGGAACCAAAAAATAAGAGTGCTAACTTCACTGGAGTCTCTATGAGTCAGCAGGATGCCGCCAAAGAGCGCGCAAATACCCGCAGTAACCTGCGTATTGTGTCAATTTTCGCTGCTGCCGCTATTGGCATTGTTGGCGTGCTGGTCATACTTTACGCCTGGCAGTTACCCCCTTTTACCCGGCAAACCCAGTTTACCGATAACGCCTATGTGCGCGGTCTGACGACCTTCATTAGTCCTCAGGTAAACGGCTATATCACCCAGGTAAATGTTCAGGATTTCGCCAGGGTGAAAAAAGGCGATCTGCTGATGCAGATTGACGATCGTATTTATCGTCAGCGCGTCCATCAGGCGCAGGCGCAGCTGGCAATGAAAATCGCGGCGCTGAACAACAATATTCAGCAACGGAAAAGTGCCGAGGCGGTGATTCAGCGTAACGAGGCGGCGCTGGCCAGCGCGAAGGCACAGAATATCCAGTCGCAGGCGAACCTTAAACGCGTAAAAGCCCTGAGCGCAGATGGTTCACTCTCTGTTCGCGAGCGCGATGCGGCGCTCGCCAGCGCGGCACAGGGCAATGCCAGTATTGCGCAGGCGCAGGCCACCCTTGATGTCTCTCGTCAGGACCTACAGACCACTATCGTTAATCGCGGCGCCCTGGAAGCGGATGTAGAAAATGCCAAAGCGGCCCTGGAACTGGCGGACATCGACCTGCAAAACACCCGAATTGTCGCTCCGCGCGACGGCCAGCTTGGACAAATTAGCGTCAGACTGGGGGCATATGTCACTGCTGGTACACATTTGACGTCACTGGTCCCCGCCCAGCATTGGGTTATCGCTAATCTTAAAGAGACGCAACTGGCAAATGTTCATCCCGGTCAGCCGGTACGATTCACCGTCGATGCGCTGGACGGCAAAGCGTTTGAAGGACGCGTTGAAAGTATCTCTCCGGCGACTGGCGTGGAATTTAGCGCCATTTCGCCGGACAACGCCACGGGCAACTTTGTGAAAATCGCCCAGCGTATTCCGGTGCGCATTGCAGTAAACGGTAAAGAGGAAGATATTGCCCGCTTGCGTCCCGGTATGTCGGTACAGGTCCATATTGATACCCGGGAGGGAAAACAATGACCGTTCGCCCTCTCTTCGCACTCACCTGTCTGTTACTGACGGCGTGTCAGTCTGTTGATGTAAAACCGGCGAATCCCTCGTTACAGATCCCCGCAGACTGGCGTAGCGCCGTCGGTCCATCAAGTTCAGTCGAGAAAGTCTGGTGGCGCAATTTTCATGATAACGCGCTCAACACCTATGTAGATCAGGCGCTGCGCTATAACAGCGACGTGCTGATTGCCCGTGAGCGGGTCAATGAATACCAGGCTCGGGTTTACGGCGCCGAGGGCAGTCTCTTTCCTTCGCTCAGCGCTGGTGTTAGCGGCACGCGCGCCCGGAGTCAGTCGGCGGTCACAGGTTTGCCCATCTACAGCACGTTATATAAAGGCACGCTAACGGCCAGTTATGATGTGGATATCTGGGGTGTTCATCGCAATACCACCGATGCCGCTCAGGCTTCGCTGGCGGCACAAAAAGCCGCGGCCGCAGCGGCTGATTTGACCGTTGCCTCCTCAGTTGCATCCGGCTACGTCAGTCTGCTTTCGCTTGATAATCAACTGCGGGTCACCGAATCGACCTTAAAAGCCCGGGAAGAAGCGTTCAGGCTGGCGCAACGGCAATATGAAATGGGATACAGTTCGCGGCTGGAACTGATGCAGTCAGATTCTGAGATGCGCGCGACGCGGGCACAAATTCCTGGCTTACGTCACCAAATCGCCCAGCAGGAAAATGCGCTCAGTCTGCTCATCGGCGCCAATCCTGGCCGCATCGCCCGACAAAATGCACTCGATCAACTTACGCCACTGCAGATCCCGTCAAATTTGCCGTCGTCATTACTTAACCGCCGTCCGGATATTGCCCAGGCGGAACAACAGCTGATCGCCGCCGATGCCACGCTGGCTTCCGCCCGTGCCAGTTTGCTGCCATCCCTCAATCTCACCGCCACGGGAAGCATTCAGGACAGAACCCTGCCCGGTTTACTGGATAATCCGCTCCAGCTCTGGAGCGTTGGCGGCAGTATTCTGGCCCCGTTGCTTAATCGTCAGGCGCTGAATGCGCAGGTTGACGTGACGGCGTCACAACGCAATCAGGCGCTGTATGCCTATGAAAAGACGGTGCGAAATGCCTTTAAAGAGGTCAACGACAGTCTGGACGCGATAACCCATTTGCAGGAACAACTCACGGAGTTGCAGGCGCAAACGCGGGTCGCGCAGGAGGCATTACGCATTGCGCAAAATCGCTATCGCAACGGTTATGCCTCCTATCTTGATGAACTTGATGCCCAGCGCACGCTATTCTCCGCGCAGCTCAGCGTCGTTCAGGCTAAAAGTAACCTGCTACTGGCACAAATCGATTTATATCGCGCGCTGGGCGGAGGATGGTCCTCGCCAGCAGTGAGCGGTTAACCAGGGAGTTATGCTATGCAGAAACAGTGGTCAAATGTCGATAATTATCTGATTGAAAAGCTCATCCCAAAGGATGACATGCTTGAGCAAGTGCTGGCGAATAACCAGCGAGCAGGGCTTCCCGCCATTGATGTGGCGGCCAATCAGGGTCAGCTACTGGCCCTTTTTGTGCGCATGACGGGGGCGAAACGTATCCTTGAAATCGGTACGCTCGGCGGCTACAGCACCATCTGGATGGCGCGCGAGTTACCGGCCGACGGGGAATTGTTGACGCTGGAAGCCGACGCGCATCACGCCAGCATTGCCCGGCAGAATCTGCAACTCGCAGGGCTGGATGAACGAGTCAATGTGGTTGAAGGCCCTGCGCTGGACACCCTCGAAAAATTGGGCGACCGCCCGCCATTTGATTTGATTTTCATTGATGCCGACAAACCAAACAACCCAGCTTATCTGCGCTGGGCGCTGCGGTATTCCCGCCCCGGCACATTAATCATCGGCGATAATGTGGTCCGCGACGGTGAGGTGACCAATCCGCAGAGCGATGACGAAAGGGTGCAGGGCGTCAGAACCTTTATTGAAATGATGGGCGAAGACCCTCGGCTAACCGCAACGGCGATTCAGACGGTGGGTAGCAAAGGCTGGGATGGATTTACCCTGGCGTGGGTGAATGCCTGAATTGATTTACCCGGCTGGCGCTTCGCTTAGCCGGGCTACGTATCAGCGCAACCGCAACATCGAACGGTAGCCCGGATCAGGCGTTTTACGCCGCCATCCGGGGGAACAACACCCCACGGCAACATAACACCCGCAACATCGAAGCGAGCCCGGATAAGGCATTTACGCCACCATCCGGGGGAACAACACCCCACGGCAACATAACGCCCGCAACATCGAAGCGAGCCCGGATAAGGCATTTACGCCGCCATCCGGGGAACAACACCCCACGGCAACATAACACCCGCAATATCGAAGCGTAGCCCGGATCAGGCGTTTTACGCCGCCATCCGGGGGAACGGCCCCCAGGGCAACATAACGCCCGCAACATCGAACGGTAGCCCGAATCAGGCGTTTTACGCCGCCATCCGGGGGAACAACACCCCACGGCAACATAACACCCGCAACATCGAAGCGTAGCCCGGATCAGGCGTTTTACGCCGCCATCCGGGGATACAATTTACGCGTTCACCTGTTCCATCGCCTGCAACACACGCTTGTCGGAGACCGGGTATGGCGTGCCGAGTTGTTGCGCAAAATAACTGACGCGAAGCTCTTCAATCATCCAGCGAATCGCTTTCACTTCTTCATCTTCACGACGCGCTGGCGGTAGCTTATTCAGCCACTGCTGCCACGCCTGCTGAACCTGTTCGACTTTCAGCATTTGTGCCCGATCGCGGTGCGGATCAACCGCCAGCTTCTCCAGACGCTTTTCAATTGCATGCAGGTAACGCAGCGTATCACCCAGGCGGCGGAAGCCATTGCCGGTAACGAAACCGCGATAAACCAGCCCGCTCATTTGCGCTTTGATATCCGACAACCCCAGTGCCATGGTCATATCAACGCGCCCTTTCAGCCGCTTGTTGATATTGAACACCGCGGTGAGGATCTGTTCGACCTGTTTGGCGATATCCACCACCGTTTCATTCAGGTCAGCCCGGACTTTTTCGTGCAGCGCTGTAAACCCCTCTTCCGTCCAGACCGGTCCGCCCGCTTCGTCAATCAACTTATCAACGCCGCAGGAGATGCAGTCATCAATCAAGTCCAGAACCTTGCCATACGGGTTAAAGTACAGACCTAGCTTGGCTTTGTTCGGCAACTTCTCGTGCAAATATTTGATTGGCGAGGGAATATTTATCAACAACAGACGACGTAACCCGTTCCACATCGCCTGCTGCTGATCCAGCGGATTATCAAACAACTTAATGGCTACACTGTCGTGCTCATCTACCAGCGCCGGCCAGGCCTTCACCTTATAGTTTCCGCGTTTCTGCTCGTAGCTTTCCGGAAGCTGACCGAAGCTCCAGATATGCAGCCCGCTTTGCTCAATACCGTCGTCCGCTACCGCGGAAAGCGTCTCCTGAACTTTACCTTTCAGCGATTCTTTCAGCGCAGTTAACGACGGACCTTCGGCGAGTTTCTTGTTCTTATCATCCACCACCCTGAAGGTGATTTTCAGGTGGTCGGGAACCTGATCCCAGTGCCAGTCTTCGCGATCAATCGTGTGCCCGGTCATGCGCCGAAGCTCACGCTCCAGCGCCTCTAACAGTGGCAGTTCAAGCGGCGTTACGCGGCCTAAAAACGCTTCCGCGTAGTTTGGCGCCGGTACAAAGTTACGTCTTACTGGTTTGGGTAATGATTTAATCAACGCAATCACCAGCTCACGACGCAGCCCCGGAATTTGCCATTCAAACCCGCTTTCGTCTACCTGGTTAAGCAGCGGCAGTGGAATATGCACCGTCACACCGTCGGCATCCGTACCCGGTTCAAACTGATAGGTCAGACGCAGTTTCAGGTTGCCCTGATGCCAGAAATTGGGGTAATCCAGCTTACTGACCTTCTCCGCCCCTTCTTTGATGAGCATGCTCTTTTCAAAGTTGAGCAGATCCGGGGTTTCATGGCTCGCTTTCTTCCACCAGCTATCGAAATGGCGGGCCGAGATCACGTCATGGCTGATGCGCTGGTCATAGAACTCAAACAACGTATCGTCATCGACCAGAATGTCGCGGCGACGGGATTTGTGTTCAAGCTCTTCGATTTCAGCGCGCAGTTTGAGGTTGTCGCGGAAAAAGGCATGGCGCGTCTGCCAGTCACCTTCCACCAGCGCGTGGCGAATGAACAACTCACGGCACAGGGCCGGGTCAATCTGGCTATAATTCACGCTGCGGGCGGCGACAATCGGCAGGCCGTAAACCGTTACCTTCTCCGTTGCCATCACCGCACCCTGCGAACGTTCCCAATGCGGTTCACTGTAAGAACGTTTGATCAGGTGTTGGGCGACAGGTTCCACCCATTCCGGATCGATACGCGCCGCGATGCGCCCCCACAGTCGGCTGGTTTCCACCAGTTCGGCCACAATGACCCACTTCGGCGGCTTTTTGAATAACCCGGAACCCGGAAAAATCGAAAAGCGGGCATTACGCGCACCGGTAAACTCCTGCTTATCGGCATCTTTCATCCCGATATGCGACAGCAGCCCGGTCAGCAACGCAATATGGATTTCACGATACTCTGCCGGTTCACTGTTCACCGGAATACCAAGCTCTTTTACTACCTGGCGCAGTTGAGTGTAGATATCCTGCCACTCGCGCACGCGCAAGTAGTTAAGAAAATCGACGCGGCACTGGCGGCGGAACTGGTTCGACGACAGTGCTTTTTGCTGCTCGCCGAGGTATTTCCACAGGTTCACAAAGGCGAGGAAATCGGATTCTTTGTCGTGGAAGCGGCGATGTTTTTCATCGGACGCCTGCTGCTTGTCCATCGGACGCTCGCGCGGATCCTGAATGGAAAGCGCCGAAGTAATGATCATCGCTTCGCGCACACAGCCATGTTTTTGCGCTTCCAGCACCATACGGGCCAGACGTGGGTCTACCGGCAACTGGCTGAGCTGACGCCCCATCGGGGTTAATTTGTAGGCGGTGGCCTGCTCGTCAGTGGTGATAGCGCCGAGTTCTTCCAGCAGTCGCACACCGTCCTGGATATTGCGTTTATCCGGCGCTTCAACAAACGGGAACGCGGCGATATCGCCCAATCCCAGCGCGGTCATCTGCAGAATGACGGACGCAAGGTTGGTACGCAGAATTTCCGGGTCGGTAAATTCCGGGCGCGACAGGAAATCATCTTCCGAATAAAGACGAATACAAATCCCTTCGGAAACACGCCCGCAACGGCCTTTACGCTGGTTTGCGGAAGCCTGGGAGACCGGCTCAATCGGCAGGCGTTGTACTTTGGTACGGTAGCTGTAGCGGCTGATACGCGCAGTACCGGGATCAATCACATATTTAATGCCCGGCACCGTCAGCGAGGTTTCCGCTACGTTGGTCGCCAGCACAATGCGCCGCCCGCTGTGCGACTGAAACACGCGGTTCTGTTCGCTGTTCGACAGCCGCGCGTACAGCGGCAGCACTTCGGTATGGCGCAGATCGCGCTTGTTCAGCGCATCGGCGGTATCGCGGATTTCACGTTCACCGCTCATAAAAATCAGAATATCGCCCGGCGCTTCCTGACTGAGTTCGTCAACCGCATCGAAAATGGCCTGTAACTGATCGCGCTCGGTATCGTCCGCTTCTTCGACAATCGGACGGTAGCGCACTTCCACGGGATAGGTACGCCCCGATACTTCGATGATCGGCGCATTATTAAAGTGGCGCGAGAAACGTTCCGGATCGATGGTCGCCGAGGTAATGATGATTTTCAGATCCGGACGCCGTGGTAATAACTCTTTCAGGTAACCGAGCAGGAAATCAATATTCAGGCTGCGTTCGTGCGCTTCATCAATGATGATGGTGTCGTACTGCATCAACAGGCGATCCTGCTGAATTTCTGCCAGCAATATGCCGTCGGTCATCAGCTTGACCATCGTGTTGTCGCTGACATGGTCGCTAAAACGGACTTTATAGCCGATACAACCGCCCGGCTCGGTTTGCAGCTCTTCGGCAATACGGTTCGCGACGGTACGCGCCGCCAGACGACGCGGCTGGGTATGGCCAATCAGCCCCTTCACCCCACGCCCCAGTTCCATACAGATTTTTGGTAACTGCGTGGTTTTCCCGGAGCCAGTTTCCCCCGCAACAATCACGACCTGATTGTCACGCACGGCGTCAAGAATCGCCTGTTTCTTCTGGCTGACCGGCAGGTTATCGGGATAGGTAATGGCAGGACGAGACGCCTCGCGCAGCACAACCTTCCCTGCGGCCTCGTTCATCTCCTGACGCATTGCCTGAAAAATGCCCTGCTGTGCTTCAGGATTTTTAACTTTCTTTGCCCCTTGCAGGCGACGGGCAAAACGCAACCGATCGCGTAGCATCAGCGAGTCTAACTGCTGATGTAGATCGGATAAGGTCAATTTCTGTTGTTCTGTCATAGTGTTATCGGTCAGCGCACTGACGGAAAAAATCTCTTTGGCTTAATACCCGTAGAATACCACATCGTAATAAATCATTTCTTGTTCAAGAAATTCGAACATAGGATTCGATATATTGCGCTATTCATGCAGCAGTTTTGTGAATAGAGTGTCATACAGCAACGGGGCACGCGCCCCATATCAAATAACAAGGATACACCCATGAGCAAAGTATTAGTTCTTAAATCCAGTATTCTGGCAGGGTACTCTCAGTCTGGTCAGTTGGCTGACTATTTTGTTGATCAGTGGAAAGCAAAACACGCCGCTGATGAAATCACCGTTCGCGACCTGGCTGCAAACCCTATTCCGGTACTGGATGGCGAACTGGTTGGCGCACTGCGTCCTTCCGACGCGCCGCTGACTCCGCGTCAGCAGGAAGCGCTGGCGCTTTCTGACGAACTGATTGCGGAACTGCAGGCGCATGATGTGATTGTCATTAATGCCCCGATGTACAACTTTAACATCCCGACACAGCTGAAAAACTATTTTGACCTGGTTGCTCGTGCTGGCGTGACCTTCCGTTATACCGAGAAAGGCCCGGAAGGTCTGGTAACCGGTAAACGTGTTGTGGTTGTTTCCAGCCGTGGTGGTATCCATAAAGACACCCCGAGCGATCTGGTCGCCCCGTACCTGAAACTTTTCCTGGGCTTTATCGGTATCACTGACGTGAACTTCGTGTTCGCAGAAGGTATCGCTTACGGTCCGGAAGTAGCTACCAAAGCACAGACCGACGCGAAAGCGGCGATCGACAGCCTGGTCGCAGCCTGAGTATTTACCCTCCTGCGCTCGCAGGAGGGTTCTGTTTCTCCAGCAGCGTCTCCACTTCCTTATCCGCTTTAATATTGATGTCATGCTCGATCTTCACATTCATATTGATGGTGATCGGCTCTTTCGGTGCAGCCACCTCAATCCGCGGCGTACAGGCAGCCAGCATCATTGTCATCGTTATCACTGGCAGCGTTTTCATTGTTTATCCTCACACTTTTTTCCATTCGCACAGGGAACCGCGGGTAACTTTGCCTTTTGTTTTAGCAGAGACTGAAGATTGTCGCCGAAGCGCAAACTGCGCCATAACTCAAAGACATTCTCTTCGTGGGCATAGTTCAGGTTCACCGTATTACTCTTTCCTTCCACAAAACTGGTGCCTTTAATGGCCGCCTTCATTTTCAATACGCCCTGGCGGTCCAGATTGAGCGTCGTCCAGGAGCGTGATATCTCCATATAGCGCAACCAGTTGATTGCCGCACCGGCCGCTATATTATCTTTCACCAGAGCGTCAGCCGTGTCTTTGTCCACCCGTAAAGTCATGGGACCGGGGTTATGCAGCCAGCCGTCTTTGATAATCCATGTGCTGTTGTTATCCAGCCATAAAGGTAGCGCGCCGTCGAAAGGACCGGACATTGCGAACTGTTTAGGGTTAATGGCGCTGATTAACTCGCTTGATGAGATATTACGCAAGCGCAGCAGCGCCGGATCGTGTTGCGGTAAACGCAACTGACTCATCGTCACTTTTCCGCCCAGGACATCAATACTCACGTCACTCAACTGTAAGGGATTTTCTTCACTCCAGGGATAATTGCCCTGTAAATCGGCAGCAATATTGCGTGCGGTTACCTGATTGACAACTTCACCAATACGCAACGATACCGGTCTGCGCGTCCCCAGTTGCCAGTTTCCTTCGCGGTAACGAAAAGGCAGGACGAAATCGACGCCTGAGAATTGGTTATCCGGCATCCAGGCGCTGCCGCCACGCAACACGCCGTGCCCACCCGCTTCAAAGCCCTGCCCGGCGGCGGCGGAAAAGGCGACCTGAGCATAAAGAGAACCATCCAGTAAATTCATCTTCCAGTCGGGCGGAACCAAAGGCTGGAAAACCGTCAGCGACTGACGCGGCCACCATGCCTGACCACGCAGGCGCTCACCGTCCCAACGCCCGTTTACCCGCACCGGCCCTATTTTTTCCGCGCGTAAATCGCCTTTGAACTGGAAGATCGTCGGTTCGCTCCCTTCAACGCTAAACGTTAAGGTTGAAGGCGGCAGGATGCTCCCGCCGGTGAAGGTAGTCTTGCCGGCATCAAGGGTTAACCCGCCGCTGAAAAGCGGGTGATCCGCATCACGCAGCCAACGCACGGGTTCATTCAGCACCAGACGTGGCGAGCTAACATGCATCGTGCCGTATTGTAACTGGTCAAAACCGGTAGACAAATCATTGAGTAAAATAGTTTTATCACGCCATTCGCCCCGTCCATTGACATCCCAACGGGCACTCATAGGGGTAAAATTGCCTGTCCCCCAGTAACGCCATTGCCACAGCCCATCGTCTGGCAGGAAATCGCGTGCCTGGCCGTCAAGGTGTAAAACAAAATCACCCATCGCGTTTTCATGGGCACGGAGAATGGCCTGTAACCGCCCGTCCACGCCCGCTCTGGTGACTTTGACGCCCGCCAGAGGCCAACGAACATCATCAATATTGAGTGCGTCAATCACGCGTCCACTGGAGCGCAGCAACGCGCCGGGCGTAAACGCCAGTTTCGGGTCGCTGAGCCCGCCTGTCAGGTGAGCAGGCAGCACGGCGTAGAAAATCATCTCACCCTGTTTAGCTTCGCCCGTCAGTTGCAGCGGCATATCGCTGTTCACACTATCCAGACGCCCCGGCCCTATGGTGAGTACTGCGTTCCCTTTACCGGCATCGCCCTGCGTCAGGACGTTCAGGCGCCCGCGGATTTCTGCGTTCTGCAAACCATCCTGCCAGCCATCGATACGTAATCCGATGCGCCCGCTTAAGGGAAAACCCTGATAAGGCCAGTTCCAGCGACCATCGCTAATGGTCAAACGTTCCCGTGTCGCCTGCCAGGGCAGATCCAAAATAGGTTCTGGATTGTCGCGTGCGGTAATGATCAGTTGCCCTTCGTTATTACGCCACTCCATATCGGCATCGACCAGGAATGGTTCCGTCGGTAGCGTAAGCGTGGTGCTGGCATGACCATTAACCGGGAGGCCATCAGGTACATTTGGCAGGATAAACTCGCCGCCCAGCGTGACGGGCGGTTCGCCCTCGATCAGACGCAACTGCATTTGCGTCAGCGTGAGCAACTGTCCGCGCAGACGGGCCCCGAAGGAAACCTGCGCGCCGTCATAGTGGATCACCTGAACCTCTTCGGATAACGCCAGCGAGATTTTCCCTTGCCACTCCTGCCAGGGCGAGACGGTGAAGCGGTCAATATCAACCCTCGTTTTAGGCAGCATGGATTGCCATTCTGCCAGGGTTGTCGGCGCACCCGGAGACGGTTCCGTATCGGGAAGTTTTGCCAGACAGGCCGTGTTGATGTCCAACGACCCTATTTCGAGCTTCCAGCGGCTCGGATGCGTCAGGTGCGCATTTTTGACCAGCGCCAGAGGGCAATCCTCAATCAGATAATGCAAATCAGGGATTTCCAACGAATGGCGGGTAAAACGTGGGCTGTCTTCAAAAACAATACGCGTACCGGCTGGTAGCCAGATGCCTGCGAGCGTGGGCACCCAATACGCGAGCGTAAGCAGCAGCGTCAGCGGCAGCAAAATAAACAGCAGTAGCAGTGCGATTGCGGCTTTGTATTTACCCTTCATGGGCAGTTAATATCCTGATTTTGCGTATAATTAAGCCGATTCTGGCCATTATTGTGGCATGTTTAGCCTGACAGGTGAAGTCGTTGCCCATTTTAAGCGTAGATGTTTTAAACTGTTTTATATGTCTCTGTTTATCAAATATTTTTTAGTATTTACACGATTATTTTAATCATGCTAATGTGGTGAAAAATCTAATGGAGAAAGTCTTATGAAACTCGCGGTATACAGCACAAAGCAATACGATAAAAAGTATTTGCAGCACGTAAACGAGCATTTCGGCTACGAGATTGAATTTTTCGACTTTCTACTTACCGAGAAAACGGCAAAAACGGCTAATGGCTGCGAGGGCGTCTGCATTTTTGTTAATGATGACGGCAGTCGCCCGGTCCTGGAAGAGCTGAAAAAGCATGGCGTGAAATTCATCGCGCTACGTTGTGCCGGCTTCAATAACGTCGACCTGGATGCGGCAAAAGAGTTAGGACTAAAAGTCGTGCGTGTTCCGGCTTATTCTCCCGAAGCCGTGGCAGAGCATGCTGTCGGTATGATGATGGCGTTGAACCGCCGCATTCACCGCGCTTATCAGCGTACCCGTGACGCCAACTTCTCTCTGGAAGGTCTGACGGGCTTTACTATGCACGGTAAAACGGCCGGTGTTATTGGTACCGGGAAAATTGGCGTCGCCGCTCTGCGCATCCTGAAAGGTTTCGGTATGCGTCTGCTGGCATTTGATCCTTACCCGAGCGCTGCCGCACTTGAGTTAGGCGTAGAATATGTCGACCTCACGACCCTCTTTACTGAGTCCGATGTTATCTCTCTGCACTGTCCACTGACGCCAGAGAACTACCACCTGCTTAACCACGCAGCCTTCGATCAAATGAAGGATGGCGTCATGATCGTGAACACCAGCCGTGGCGGTCTGATTGATTCACAAGCGGCAATTGAGGCACTGAAAAACCAGAAAATCGGTTCGCTGGGAATGGATGTGTACGAAAACGAACGCGATCTCTTCTTTGAAGACAAATCGAACGACGTCATTCAGGATGATATTTTCCGTCGCCTGTCGGCATGTCATAACGTGCTCTTTACCGGGCATCAGGCATTTTTGACGGCAGAAGCGCTGATCAGTATTTCTGAAACCACACTGAATAATCTGCGTCAGCTTGAGGACGGCGAAACCTGTCCCAACGCGCTGGTGTAAACGCTGTGGTTCCCTTCCTGCGAAGGGAACCCTTTAAGACAATTCCTGCCAATATCAGATTACCGCAGTCTGTTACTATCCTGCCGTTATGTTGATTTTCTTTGAGGACCAGATGAAAAGGATCATTACTCTGTTAGCCTTTGGCGCGCTGCTATCCGGTTGCGTAAGTCACGGCGTGAGCAAAAATTCAGTAAACGAAACACAGCTTGCACAGCACCGCTTCGTGCTGGAAACAGTAAACGGACAATCCGTCGATAAGGGCGAGCATCCGGCAGAAATCCATTTTGACGCTAAAATGCTTGTCTCTGGCAGCATGTGCAATCGCTTTACGGGTCAGGGGAAATTATCCGAAGGCACGCTGACGGTGAAAAAGATGGCAATGACGCGGATGATGTGTGCTGATGCCCAGCGCAACGCGCTGGACAATGTCATCGGTAAAATGCTCAGTGAAGGTGCGCAGGTCGATCTAACCGATGGCCAGCTTACGCTGACAACCGCCGATCAAACCTTGATTTACACCCAGGCAGACCAGGCTCAGTAAGCGCCACAACTTCTGGCGGCAAGCGACTGTTCGCTACAACGTTTGCCGTTAGGTAGCGCGCACATCCCGATAGCAGATCCATCCAGTTGACGTGCGACAGACAATGACCCACCGATCATTGCACAATTCGCCTCGCCGCTGCTGGACATGGACGCGCGTAATCCCGGCGCCACATGTGCGGCCGTTGCCTGCTGTACGGGTTCACTGCTGCATGCAGAGAGTAATAACACAGCACACCCTACCCAAAACGCTGAACGCATTTCTCATCCCCCAATGATTTAGCAAAACCTAAGCATCATAGGCAGCACAGCGCGGTACGTCGAGAGCGCAACCGCACCTTTATGCGTTCTGGAAACATTTTGATGCTATTTTTTTGCGCAAACGCAAAATAGTAAACCGCAATGCGTTGGCCAACGCCATGGCTGGGAGGTTCTGGAGATAAAAAAACGATTCAGATTTATGTGCTGCGTAGTGGGACGATCGTGCGCGATTGGTCAAGTCGGAAATAAAAAACCTGTCAGAGGGACAGGTTCTCTAAGACTTTTTACACACGCGTTCAGCGATGTGCCTTACGGAAGAACTGTTCCATTGATTCTCTGACATGTTCATCAGGATTTTCGGCAATATCACCCTCCCCGGATGAATGTCGGACGACATTATTGTGCCCCTGCAAAAGAACTGGAGGCTGTTCTGTGTAAGCTGCGGCCGAACCCAATGACAAAATCAGTAAAAACCACGCCGTTCTTAACGTCTTACCCATCATCAATGACCCTGTATGTTGGTAACATGCAGCGGCTATATTGCTGGAGCAAAAGTAAAAAGTTGTATGCGATGTTTAAACGTATCCAGGAAGCTGTGAACAACTGCATGGGCGGAAAAATTCTGCGGGCGAAACAGCACCGGCGGATTCGCGTTAATTGCGCGGCCTATCTGGCGTCCGCCTGCAAAAAAGGCCCGCCTGAGCGGGCCTGTGACAGGCAAAATATTAACGGAAATTATTCAGCTTGATGCTCAATCACTTTTTGGCTGTTCTCAATGGCGATTTTCCGCGGTTTTTCATGTTCAGGAATATCCTGATAGATAGTCACTTCTAAAAGCCCGCTTTCCAGTTTTGCATTACTAACCTTCGCATGCTCTGGTAACGAGAAACTTAAACGAAAATCGGAACGACGTATGCCTCGGTAAATCCACCCTTGTTCATCCTGGGAGTCATTAACAGCACGTTTACCCGAGATATGGAGAGTGCCGCCCACGGTTTCGATTTCAAGCTCGTCTTCTTTCCAGCCTGGAACGCTTACGTTTAGGAGATAGTTATTTTCATCAACTTTTTTCAGGTCATAGGCGGGTAGCGCCGAAACAGGCGAATCCCCGGTTAACTGACTAAAAAGTTTGTCGATACGGTTGAAACGGTCAGCAAAGACAGAATCAGAAAAGCCCGGAAGTGCTGACAAGGTTCTGAGTGCCATAAATTAACCTCCTGAATGTTGGATTCAAAAGTTCAAGTTAAAGGCAAGCCTGGCTTGTCCGCTGATTAAAATAAGCACTGAAAACCGTTTTTCAAGGGCTCAAAAAAAATTTTTTCCCCTGCTGTGCGTCACAGGGATTCACATAACCCCCTGCAAAACGAAGTAGTGCTACTCACGGGAAAATGGCGATAACAAAATTGCGCTATTTTCCGGGTGAATGAACATAACACGACACGCTCAAGTGGTTACCACCAGAGCCCGAACGACTGAATAGAATACATTTATCAGGCTGATAACTGCCGCCAGAGCCCATGAGATCAAAAACCTCCGGCCTCTGGCTGTCTATACTGACGTAAAGCATGGCGAAGGGGGCAGCAGGAATGGGAAAAGGACAAACCACGAGCCCCCTGAAAACGAAGCGAAGAGACACCAGAATAAACCCGATAAATCTATTAAATAAAAAATGCCTGTAACTGCGCTGATCCAGAGAGTCGCAATGCACGCATAACGTCGCTTTAAAACTGACATTTAAGCAATGAGAGTTTCCATATGATCACTATTGACGGTAATGGCGCGGTCGCTTCGGTGGCGTTCCGTACCAGTGAAGTTATCGCCATCTATCCCATTACGCCAAGCTCAACCATGGCTGAGCAGGCAGATGCCTGGGCCGGAAATGGGCTCAGTAACGTTTGGGGTGATACGCCACGCGTTGTGGAGATGCAATCAGAAGCCGGGGCTATTGCTGCGGTACACGGTGCGCTGCAGACGGGCGCCCTCTCCACCTCCTTTACCTCGTCGCAGGGTCTGTTACTGATGATCCCGACGCTGTATAAACTCGCCGGTCAGCTCACACCGTTCGTGTTGCACGTGGCGGCCCGTACGGTTGCCACTCATGCGCTCTCAATATTTGGCGATCATTCTGATGTGATGGCCGTCAGACAGACTGGCTGTGCGATGCTCTGTGCGGGTAGTGTTCAGGAAGCGCAGGACTTTGCGCTGATTTCACATATCGCGACGCTGAAAAGCCGTGTGCCGTTTATTCATTTCTTTGATGGCTTCCGGACCTCGCACGAAATCAACAAGATTGTACCGCTCTCTGACGACACGATCCGCGCCCTGATGCCGCAGGACGATATTGATGCCCACCGTTCACGCGCGCTTAATCCGGAACACCCGGTCATTCGCGGTACCTCCGCCAACCCGGATACCTTTTTCCAGTCGCGCGAAGCAACCAACCCCTGGTACAACGCCGTCTATAACCACGTTGAGCAGGCTATGGATGCGTTTGCAACCGCCACCGGACGTCAGTACAAACCGTTTGAATATTACGGACATCCTCAGGCTGAGCGCGTTATTATCCTGATGGGGTCGGCGATTGGTACCTGTGAAGAGGTCGTCGATGAACTGCTCACCCGTGGTGAGAAAGTCGGCGTACTGAAAGTGCGTTTGTTCCGCCCGTTCAGCGCACAGCATCTGCTTTCCGTCTTACCGGAGTCGGTAAAAACTATTGCCGTACTCGACCGCACAAAAGAGCCGGGCGCACTGGCTGAACCCCTCTATCTGGACGTGATGACCGCACTCGCAGAAGCCTTTAACCATGGTGAACGTGAAACGCTGCCCCGCGTTATCGGTGGACGCTACGGCTTGTCATCCAAAGAGTTTGGCCCGGATTGTGTATTGGCCGTCTTCAATGAGTTGCGTGCCAGCAAACCTAAACCGCGTTTTACCGTCGGCATTTATGATGATGTGACAAACCTGTCGCTGCCCTTGCCGGAAAACACGTTGCCCTCAAAATCCCGGCTGGAAGCCCTGTTTTATGGACTTGGCAGTGACGGAAGTGTTTCGGCCACCAAGAACAACATCAAAATTATCGGTAATTCAACCCCATGGTATTCGCAGGGGTATTTTGTTTACGACTCCAAAAAAGCGGGTGGCCTGACAGTGTCGCACCTGCGCGTCAGTGAACATCCGATTCGTTCGGCTTATCTGGTATCACAGGCGGATTTCGTTGGCTGCCATCAATTGCAATTTATTGATAAATACCAAATGGCGGAGCGCCTGAAACCCGGCGGCATTTTCCTGCTCAATACCCCGTACAATGCGGACGAAGTGTGGGATCGACTGCCGCAGGAAGTCCAGGCCGTGCTGAACCAGAAGCAAGCCCATTTCTACGTCATTAACGCAGCGAAAATTGCCCGCGAATGTGGACTGGCCGCGCGTATCAACACGGTTATGCAGATGGCCTTCTTCCATCTGACCCGGATCCTGCCGGGTGACAGCGCGCTGGCAGAGTTGCAGGGCGCAATTGCAAAAAGTTACAGCAATAAAGGGCAGGAACTGGTTGAACGCAACTGGCAGGCGCTGGCGATGGCGCGCGAATCGCTGTTTGAAGTTCCGTTGCAGCAGGTAAATCCTGCCAGCGCGCACCGTCCGCCGGTGGTCTCCGATGCCGCACCCGATTTTGTCAAAACCGTCACAGCCGCCATGCTGGCAGGCCTGGGCGACGCCCTGCCCGTCTCTGCGCTGCCGCCAGACGGCACCTGGCCGATGGGGACCACGCGCTGGGAGAAACGCAATATCGCCGAAGAGATCCCTGTCTGGAAAGAGGAACTCTGTACGCAATGTAACCACTGCGTTGCGGCCTGCCCGCATTCAGCTATTCGCGCCAAAGTTGTTTCACCGGAGGCGATGGAACATGCCCCGGCAAGTCTGCATTCGCTGGATGTAAAATCCCGCGATATGCGCGGCCAGAAGTATGTATTACAGGTAGCGCCAGAGGATTGCACCGGCTGCAACCTGTGCGTCGAAGTTTGCCCGGCCAAAGATCGTCAGAACCCGGACATTAAAGCCATCAATATGATGTCGCGTCTGGAGCACGTTGAAGAAGAGAAAGTGAATTTCGATTACTTCCTCAATCTGCCGGAAATTGACCGCAGCAAACTGGAACGTATCGATATTCGTACCTCGCAGCTTATCAGCCCACTGTTCGAATATTCCGGTGCCTGTTCCGGCTGTGGTGAAACGCCGTATATCAAGCTGCTGACCCAGCTTTATGGCGATCGTATGCTGATAGCTAACGCTACCGGTTGTTCGTCGATTTATGGCGGTAACTTACCTTCCACGCCGTATACCACCGATGCGGCAGGACGTGGCCCGGCATGGGCAAACTCCCTGTTTGAGGATAACGCCGAGTTTGGTCTGGGCTTCCGCCTGACCGTCGATCAGCACCGCAAACGCGTGATGCGCCTGCTGGAACAATTCTCCGGGCGCATTCCGGGCGAACTCAATGATGCGTTGCATGCCGACGCGACTCCGGAAGTGCGTCGTGAACAGGTTGCTGCGCTACGTCAGGCGCTGGCCGGTGTCGAGGAAGCCAAAGCGTTGTTGACCGATGCCGATGCGCTGGTCGAGAAATCTATCTGGCTGATTGGCGGTGACGGCTGGGCCTATGACATAGGCTTTGGCGGCCTCGATCATGTGTTGAGCCTGACCGAGAACGTCAACATCCTTGTGCTGGATACCCAGTGTTATTCCAACACCGGTGGTCAGGCATCGAAAGCCACGCCGCTTGGTGCAGTCACCAAGTTTGGCGAACATGGCAAGCGTAAAGCACGTAAGGATCTTGGCGTCAGCATGATGATGTACGGTCATGTTTATGTTGCGCAGATTTCACTTGGCGCGCAGCTCAACCAGACGGTCAAAGCGATTCAGGAGGCAGAAGCCTATCCTGGCCCGTCGTTGATCATTGCCTATAGTCCCTGCGAGGAACATGGCTATGATCTGGCGTTAAGTCATGATCAGATGCGTCAACTCACGGCAACCGGCTTCTGGCCACTTTATCGCTTCGACCCACGCCGTGCGGATGAAGGCAAATTGCCGCTGGCACTCGATTCCCGTCCGCCGTCCGATGCGCTGGCCGAAACGCTGCTCAACGAGCAACGTTTCAGACGCCTCAACGCCCAGCAACCGGAGGTGGCAGAACAACTCTGGAAAGATGCCGCCGCCGATTTGCAAAAACGTTATGACTTCCTCGCCCAAATGGCGGGTAAATCGGAAAAAAGTTCGACAGAATAATGGGATAAGCCGAACAAAAAGCCTGCATATTTGCAGGCTTTTTGTTTCTGTGCGTCTTGCAACAGACCGCGCATCTGGTGGATGATAGACCTTCCCCGCGCCGAGTTGTAAAGGACACCCGCATGCGACACCATCCCGTAAAATCCTCCCGTATTGCGTCCATTGGCTATGATGAGCGCACAAATACGCTGGAAGTCCGCTTTAATGATAAAAGCGCATTGCAGTACCACGGCGTGCCGGAAAGAATTTTCACCGTATTTCTGACGGTTGTATCAAAAGGCCGCTACTACGACGGCGTAGTAAAAGGCAAATTCCCGGAACAGAAAGTGGTCTGAAGGACGGGCATTTCCTCACAATACCTGCAAAAAACTCGCCTGTTCACTGAAAATCCTGCCATAACAGACATCGCTGATATAAAACTGTCAAATAACTCAGCCATACTCATGTTCAGACCTGAACCACTGTCTGACTATTCCTTCGCAATTGAGAACAATTGAATGAAATTAAGCAGAACTCGCCGCACGATGCAGATTCACTGGAGCCTGCAACGCCAACGCGAAAACCAATGGAAGAAGTTCAGCCTTGTGCTGACTAACCGCAGATCCTGAGTAACTGTCCTTGTCCGCCGTTATGTGCTCAACGTAACGGCAATACTCTTTCCCCTTATGTCTAAAACAGTTATCCAGGCAATGGTCGGTAAGCAATATTCCGCTTTTCGCGTGATAACATTTGCACAGTCGATCCGCTTTGGGTAATGTTCTCTCCTGCTTTTTCACCTCAGGCATTAGAGAACAGTTATGAGACTGGGTATTGCTTTCCCTATCATCGTATTTATCGTCGCAGTCGCGTTTCTCAGCTGGTTTATCATTGGTGGCTACGCTACGCCGGGCTAATAGCGGCAGGCCTGAAAACTTCTCTCGTGGAAGCCGCGAATCAGATACTCCTCGTCCTCCCGCCAGCAGGAACAGCGCCGTCAGCATAATGCCGGCTGCGATGGTCGTTGTTGCATTTTTCTTCGATAGAAATAGTCCGTATTCACGAACCAGCTGATTGCCGGTATCTGCTTTTTAACCAGCAAAGATGGCTTTAATAAAATCCCTCCTGGAGCATTCGCCGAAGTTACTTGACAGACAGACCTGAACGAAATACTCCCTACGCGCGAGCACAGGCAGTACCGGGTAGATTGGCTGTTTAATAATTACGTATGTTGAATATTGGTTGATGGTTATACCTCAATCAGCTGTCATACAATCATTGCCGATGTCCATGAGCTGGCAGTTCGAAATTACCATCCCAACCGTTCTAATAATATTTGATACTTAACACTGATTAATCAATTCATTCTCATTTAATGGGGGGTTATGAAACGTTCAATTGTCCTTGCATCACTATTATTTTTCATTTCGCACACAGCAAACGCAAATCAAGATTTATGTAACACATATAAATTCAAGCCATTAGGAGAGCCAGATCCAGAATCGAGAAAATGCTGGAATTTCAGTGAGATGTTCTCTGTAAGGGTGATAATTGATGGCGTAAATTTTGTTCCGCAAGTAATTGGTTTGTTCATGACACAAACGTCAACGATGAAACACGGAGATGAGATTACATCTCTGACTCTTCAGGTACTAAAAAACACTGACATTTATACCGTACGCTTCCATACACAACATAATGATCAAAACGTTAATTGGGAGGGCAGAATGCAACCGGGTGAGGATCGTACAATGAATGTGGATGGACACCTGGTTAGAATTCTGTTTGTTCGCCAGGTCCGAAATAAATAATGCTCATTTCGTTATCGGAATCGCATATTAAGAGACTTTCCTAATACTCATACTCCAACGACCAGGTTGGTTGGACTTGTTGTCATGAGTCGGGGCTTTGGCTGCTGCCGGATAGTTTAACCAGCGCGCTACGACAGAAAAGCGTATCCAGCTTAAAAAATACAGCGCCAGGTAAATTTTGGTGATAGGTGTTTTCCTTTTGGATGTGTCTGTCGCAAAAGAAGACCGCCCGGTAAAGCGCAATGCCTCAGACTCACGACCGAAGGATATCGGCAGGCTACGCACAGGCGGCATAATAAAAAAACCCCGCTACCGCGAGGCTACAGTTGATAAAAATGTCAGCATCAGGACACTTTTAAAGCATCATCTATTGCATCAGCGAGAGCTTTAATTTGCTGTGCAACATGCTGCATTTCTCTATCTGTTTTGCATGCCGCAGCTGCGTCATAGCGCCCAACAGATACCTTTGCAATTTCTAAGGCTGCTTTTACGACTTCTGCGCGATTATTCTCTTCGCTTGTCTTCGATATATAGTTGGCAAGCATTACAACCTCCTTTTCATAAACACGTCCGTAGAATAGTCTTAAGATTTATCCGAATAAAGCGTGATCAGAGGTATTCGCCGAATAACTACCATTTTTCGCAGTGTTTGCGCCTGTGTCCAAAACGAAAAATGGCGCCCAAAACCTTGCTACTCATTGAGCAGTATTGGCACTCACTGGAACTCTGCTGTAAAACGTGCTGGCATTCGTCGCCGCAATCCGTACCATACACGGCACACTTTCGCATGCTGGTTGTTGTCTGCAGGCGCTAACCCGTCTTTTATTGCTAATCAGATGGGGCACGATAATGCGCAGATGGTGTATGAAATCTATGCTACATGGATTGAAGAAATGAATAACGAGCAGGTGGCAATGCTGAATTCAACGCTGGTACTTTAAAGTCCATTTGCCCCACCAGTGCCCCATTTGATATTTGAGTAACTAATAAATGTCGCAAAATCAAGATATTACCAAGAAAGAACAATACAATCTGAACAAGCTGCAAAAACGCCTGCGCCGTAATGTGGGCGAAGCGATTGCCGATTTCAATATGATTGAAGAAGGCGACCGCATCATGGTCTGTCTCTCCGGCGGCAAAGACAGCTATACCATGCTGGAAATCCTGCGCAACCTGCAACAAAGCGCGCCTGTTAATTTCAGCCTTGTGGCGGTAAACCTCGATCAGAAGCAACCGGGTTTTCCGGAGCACATTCTGCCAGCCTACCTGGACCAGCAGGGTGTTGAATATAAGATCGTAGAAGAGAACACCTACGGGATCGTAAAAGATAAAATTCCGGAAGGGAAAACCACCTGTTCACTCTGCTCACGCCTGCGTCGTGGCATTTTGTACCGTACGGCCACCGAACTGGGTGCCACAAAAATCGCGCTGGGCCATCATCGTGACGACATTTTGCAAACGTTATTCCTGAACATGTTCTATGGCGGTAAAATGAAAGGCATGCCGCCTAAGCTCATGAGCGATGACGGTAAGCATATTGTGATTCGCCCGCTCGCTTACTGTCGCGAAAAAGATATCGAACGTTTTGCTGAAGCGAAAGCCTTCCCTATCATCCCCTGCAACCTGTGCGGTTCACAACCGAATCTGCAACGTCAGGTTATCGCCGACATGCTGCGCGACTGGGATAAACGTTATCCCGGACGTATTGAGACGATGTTTAGCGCGATGCAGAACGTGGTGCCTTCACACCTGAGTGATACCACGCTGTTTGATTTCAAATCCATTCATCACGGCTCTGCGGTGGTCGATGGCGGCGATCTCGCCTTCGATCGTGAAGAAATCCCCTTACAACCGGCTGGCTGGCAGCCTGATGAAGACGAGGGAGCCTTCACGGCCAACCGTCTCGACATCCTCGAAATCAAATAAACCAACAGCCCTCTTCGAAAGAGGGCTTTTTTTATCTGTGCGGCGGCGGATCGATAATCGGTCGTGGATCCGGGTCGAATGGCGGGTCGGGGATGGGCTGTGGTTTTGGTATAGGGTCGGGCACCGGAACCGGATCTGTTGGAATCGGGTCGCTCATCTGCAGTCGGGTTAATGTACGCATTTTCGCCTCCTTTTTCGCGTTGCCATCCTTTAAGGGTAGACCGGACAAACTGAGAGGCAAAAAAAAGCCGACTCTTATAAGTCGGCGTCGTACGAATCAATTGTGCTATGCAGTAATTCAAAAAAGGAAGTAAGACAATATGGAGCGCAACGCCCATCGCTTGACGTTGCATTCACCTGCGAGTGCAATATTGCACTGGTTGCGTATGGCATTTATTGATATTGCTCAAAGTAAACGGCGTTTTTATGTTCATTTTTTGTTAAAAAAGTGAAATTTTACAGCCATTTACTACGATGCAACCACCAGGTAACACCCCCTATCAGGATGACCAACATAATGCAGAAAAGCGCGAAACCAAATCGCCAGCCTCCGCCAGGTATTCCGCCCAAATTGACACCAAACAACCCGGTCAAAAATGTGCTGGGCAGGAAGACCATCGCCATCAACGACATGGTATAGGTTCTGCGTGCCAGTGACTCCTGCATCACCTGGGTAATTTCATCAGTCATTACCGCCGTGCGCGCGATACAGGCATCAATTTCATCGAGTCCACGTCCCAGTCGGTCTGCAATATCTTGCATACGACGCCGCTGATCGTCGGTCATCCACGGCAGCCGCTCACTGGCCAGTCTTGCGAAAACATCTCTTTGCGGCGCCATATAACGACGCATCACAATTAATTGCTTACGCAGTAATGCGAGGAAACCTCGGGGGGGGATCTCCTGGTCAAGCAAGTTGTCTTCGAGGTCGATAATTTTGTCGTGTAACTCTTCAATAAACTCGCTGGCATGGTCGGTCAATGCGTCGCAAACATCCACCAGCCAACCGCCACAATCCGCCGGCCCGGTCCCCTCTTCCAGATCATTCACTACGTCATCCAGTGCCAGAACCTTACGTTGACGTGTCGAGATGATCATTCGTTCATCCATATAGACACGCACCGCCACTAACTGATCCGGCCGTTCGTCTGTGCTACCGTTAATGCAGCGTAGCGTGATAAGCGTACCTTCCCCTACACGACTCACACGTGGACGCAGACTTTCCCCGGCCAGTGCGTTACGAACGCTATTGGGCAATTGCGGTGTTGATGCCAGCCATTGCGCGCTCTCCGGATTGGTATAATTCAGATGCAGCCAGCAAGGATGCTGTGCATCAATCACATCATCAGGTTCCAGCGGTTTGACTCCGCCTTTTCCATCCAGACGCCAGGCGAAAACCGCATCCGGAATATCGACATCCGTTCCTTTGATCGCTTCCACAGCGCCCCCACAATCAACATAAGTGTTGTTGTCAGTCTAGCGCTCTGCGCACGTTAAGCAACCATCGTGCTGAATTCGTTACAAATATTAAAAAAAAGCCCGCTTAAGCGGGCCAGAGGCAGGATGACCTGAAAGTCAGAAGGAATGCCAGTAATTTTCCTGGTTACGCATGACCGGGCTTACCAGGGGAGTACTACGGTTTTCGGAAGGAGTAGTTAAGGCTGTCGCTACGGGATCAACGTTTGTTAACTGATTCTCTGCCAGGCGGAACTTAGACGTACGTGCCTGCAGTTCGATAACCCGGTTTTTCAGAATGTCAGAAGAGCCAGCCAGCTCTTCGACCATTGTGACATTACTCTGTGTGACTTTTTCAAGTTCTGACAGCGCAAGCGTGATCTGCGAAATGCCTTTTTCTTGTTCCACGGTCGATACCGCAATCTCGTCCATCAGCTTGCTGACCACACTCGCACCAGAAACAATCTCATGCATATTCTGTTCGGCCTCGCTGACGACTGTTGCCCCTTGCGTCACGTTTTCGGTGGTGACGGCAATCAATGTCTTGATATTTTTTGCTGCTTCCGCGCTGCGGTGCGCCAGCCCCCTGACTTCTCCAGCTACAACCGAGAAGCCTTTACCGTGATCCCCCGCTCTTGCCGCTTCCACAGCAGCATTAAGCGCGAGAATGTTAGTCTGAAAAGCGATGCCATCAATAAGGGAGATAATATCTGCCATTTGGCCCGCACAGTCGGTAATTGACTGCATATTTTTAGCTACCTGGCCCATTAAATCCCCACCTCTACGCGCACTCGCACTGGCGTCACTTGCCCGAGTGCTGGCAAGCCGCGTGTTTTCGGCATTATTTTTGGTACTGCTGGCCATCTGCTCCATACTGGCCGCAGTTTGCACCAGCGCCGCAGACTGCTCTTCGGTTTTAACCGACAGTTCGCCGCTTCGCGATGCCAGTTGGTCGGAGAGATCCATTGCATTTTGTGAAGAAATACGAATCTCATTAACCAGCGCTGCGATGCTTGCAGAAAGGCTATTAATACCCGGAATTAAGCGTCCGGCGCAATTGTTGCCAAATTCCGGAATCGTAATCGACAGATTGCCAGAGGTCACCTCTTCGATACTTTTCTTCACCGTATTAATTGGCGTGACTAAATAATAAGTCATATACAACCAAAGCAAAGCCAAAGTTGCTACCCAAACCACGCTAATTGCTGTTAATAAGGCCATGTTTTTTGAGATGGCGATCACTAAAAAATCCATAATAAGAAAAGAAACAATCAGGAACGATAATATAAAGCTTCTTACACTAATATTCTTAAGCATGGGACACCAACAAATACATCGCGAGGGGTAATATTCTTATAGCATCCGACATTCACTTTTTCATCTCGAATTTGATCCTGATTCAGGTTAAGCTCTACATTACCGCAATTTGACTTAAGCGCAGAGCAATCATTCAAAAATAAGGGGGAGGTACAAATATTAATGGTAAGAAACCTACATAACTCGTTATGTCAGAGCTGATCTATCGAATAAAAATCAGCGTAAAACCCCCTGCATCATAATTTATGACACAGCTTAACTTATATTTAAGCCATGCTACAATGATTCACATCCCTAAAGTTATTATCGCGAATGCCGATAATAATAAACCACTTTTAATTTAGCTTAAATCGCAGTATAAATAATAAATACTTCCAATAACATAAATTCGCCAGGTTAGCTGCTAGAATAATAATTAACCCATTCTTTTTTAGCGGGCGTGAAATGCATAATGCTTTATGTATCGTGGGATCCTATTCTTATTGGTATTTCTTTTGTCGTGGCGTTCATTGCCTCATTCGTGGCGCTGGATAGCGCCAGCAAAATTTTTTCTTCCTCAGCTCGCGGCGCACTTTTCTGGCGATTCTGCGGCGGAGCGACATTGGGCATGGGAATATGGTCAATGCATTTTGTGGGTATGCTGGCAATGCGCATGCCCATTGTGATGCATTACGATCTGGTGTTGACCATTGCTTCTTTTGTCGTTGCGTTAATTGCCGCGACACTTGCCATTAATGTAGTAGTTAGCGAAGAGATGCTCCCTTTTCGACGCCTGATGCTGGCGACCTGTTTATTGTCTCTGGGTATAGTGGGAATGCACGCTCTCGGTATGGCTGCCCTCACCGATTACGTCACTCTATACTGGAATACGCCGCGTCTTGTCCTCTCTGTAACCATTGCCTTTTTCGCCTCCGGCTTTTCGCTATGGCTTGCCTTTGTTCGCCAGTTCAATCAGCACCGGGCCTTTATCTCTCGGGTTTTCGCAGGTCTCGTCCTCGGCATTACCATATGCGCAATGCATTATGTGGCGATGAGCGCCGTTGAGTTCAGCAATGGTAAAGACAGCAGCGGAATTATTGTTCGCAGCACCGCCTACTACTCTACGCATACCAGCGTGAGCGAAGCCGGCCTTTCAATCTGGGTATCCACCTCCACGCTCATTGTATTGGGAATCATGTTGTTTATTTCGCTCATTGATTCCCAAATCCGCACCTCACGACTTACAGAAAGCCTGCGTCAGTTGAATCACCAACTGGAGATGCAGGCCCATTTCGATCCCCTGACCAACCTGGCAAACCGTATTCAATTCGATGTCTTACTGGATGCATGCCTCGCCAGTGCAGCGGCTCAGCGGCAGCGATTCGCCTTATTATTTATGGATCTTGACCGTTTCAAGCAGGTCAATGATGCCTATGGACACCACGTTGGCGATTTATTATTGAAATCTGTAGCTATCAGACTTTCGACCTGCGTCAATGCAAAAATGACGCTGGCGCGTCTTGGTGGGGATGAGTTTATTTTGCTGGTACCTGATTGTATTGATGAAGAAATCAGCATACTGGCGAAAAGACTGGTAGACACAATTCATTTTCCATTTTACGAGCAAGGCCATGTCATTAACGTGTCATTAAGTGTGGGCATCAGTTTTTATCCTCAGCACGGGGATACCGTTCAGGACCTCAAATTTAAAGCGGATGCCGCAATGTACCGTGTCAAAAAAAATGGACGTAATGGTTGGGAAGTCTGGCATCCGGCAATCACTCACAATGCGGCAAATACTCCTTTTTTCCTCTCAGATATCTCCATCAATCAAAAGTAAAAGTTTCTTATTGCAGCGATACATACCAATTCACCTTTTTTTGCGTTAGATTTTCCTCAAGCCTGATAAAAAAACTGCCGAAAAAGCTATTATTCACCAGGATACAATAATTAAAGCGACGCGCAAAATAAGGGGATAAACCCATGCTGACAGATCACCTGGATGCGCTGAATCTGCTGACGACACCGGTCTGGGTAGTGTTACCCGAGAGTGAAGAGCTGCTCTTCACCAACGTAGCGGCAAAGAAATTGACCGCCGAGGGTTCATTACGGGAATTGCGAACCGGCAAATATTCCGCCTATGCGCAGCACAGCTTAGCTATGTACCTGCCGGGCCTCAGGAACCAGCATAATATTGTCGAAGTCTGGACTGTTCATATTGATGGCGAAGCGGTTAGCCTGAGTTGTAAAGCTTCTCTGCGCGAAATCAGTGACGTAGGCGAGGTGATTCTTTTTGAAGGAGTATCATCGGGAACACCCGTCAGACTTAAAGCCAGCCGTTCAACCCCGTACCGCCCACGCAAACAGGGTTTTTATGCTCGCTTTTTCTATACAAATTCTGCCCCCATCCTGCTTATTGATCCCGCCAGAGATGGCCTGATTGTTGATGCCAACCTCGCCGCATTACGTTTTTACGGCTACTCCTACGATGAGATATGCCAAAAGCATACCTGGGAAATCAACACCCTCGGACGTGGCATTTTGCCGGTGATGGCGGAGATCGCTCATCTGCCTGGCGGTCACAGGCCACTCAATTTTGTGCACAAACTGGCAGATGGCTCTACCCGCCATGTCCAGACCTATGCAGGCCCGGTTGAAATCTATAATGAGCGACTGATGCTATGCATCATCCACGACATTACCGAGCAGAAACGTCTTGAGCAGGAACTGGAATATGCCGCACACCGTGATTTACTCACCGGTTTGCTGAACCGCCGACAGTTCTACCATCTGACCGAACACATTATGCCGACTGCGTTCGATTTCAGCCTGTTGCTGGTCGATACCGACCATTTTAAACGCATCAACGATCAGTATGGACACCAGAAAGGCGATGAAGTCCTGATACAATTGTCCCGCACGCTTGAGCAACATTGTCGACGCGGAGACTATGTTTTCCGCTGGGGAGGTGAAGAATTTCTAATACTGTTGCCTCACACGACAGAGGAAACCGCTATTGGCGTCGCTGAGCAGTTACGTGAAGCCGTCGCCAGTATCAATATACCCCAACTGCCAGGCTGTACTGTGAGTATTGGCGTCGCTCGACACCTGGCGGGAGAGTCACTGGATGACCTGTTTAAGCGTGTTGATGATGCGTTGTACCGTGCAAAAAACAGTGGGCGTAATAAAGTGCTGGCAGCCTGAACTCGCGGCAAAAAAATGCGCCCTTGCGAGGGCGCTTTTCAACGATGGGCGATATTTAGTGGATGCCCATCCGCCAGGCAAAATCAATCTCTTCTTTCAGCTCGCTGTGCGAGAGTGTCAGCAAATCCGCAAATTCCAGCCTGAGTTGTTTTAATTTCTTAAGGTATTCCGCAGGCGTTAATCCGCTTTTATCGCGACGGAGATATTCAATTGCCAGTTGAGTGGGGTCTAATTCGGTGTGCATATAATCCTCATATGTGGTTAAAACATAATCACTATAACACATTCTTTCGGCCATTTTTTGACCAAAATCGTATATATGTTCGCCATCACACTAATTTTTGTGTATAGCAGGCATGAAAATTCAAGAGGTTATGCCAAATTGAAAATTGCGAAACTTGCCGATAAAAAATTGATGACTTTCGCCGGTGCGGATGGAACTGGACAAAATATCAGCCGCTCCTTCCACTACTTCAACGCGACGCATCCCGACAGGGATCGCCACTATTCAGTAACAGAATCGGTTGATGCGAACAACGCGTACTGGCGCTTCATCAGCGCCAGTTGAGATGTCGAAAAGGGTTATACACGCTCAGGTGAGCTTATAAAATCAATGTTTTATCAAGTACATCGTGCGGGTGTAAGCCACATCTTCCGGGTTAGTAATGGGGTAACCCTTCAACCACGGCTTAATCAGACGACCATTGGTATATTGATAGACCGGGATGATTGGCGCTTTTTCGGCAATGACTTTCTCTGCCGCATTGTAATCCGCATTACGGGCGTCGGCCTGCGTCTCCTGAGCAGCCTGACTAAGAATCTTGTCATAGGCCGGATCGTTAAAACGGGCGATATTGCCGCTGTGAGTGGATGTCAGCAGCGACAGGAAGGTGGACGGTTCATTATAATCCCCCACCCATGAGGCGCGAATAACATCAAAGTTGCCAGTATTACGGCTATCGATATACGTTTTCCATTCCTGGTTTTGCAGTTTGACATCAATGCCCAGATTCTTTTTCCACATCGATGCCACCGCAATCGCGATTTTCTGATGCGTTTCGGAGGTGTTATACAGCAGCGTCAATTCCAGCGGACGTTGTGGCCCATAACCTGCAGCCTGGAGAAGTGTTTTTGCCTGGGCATTAAGCTCCGCCTGGCTCATCTTTTCGAATGCCGACGGCTGCGGTTTAAACCCTGCGGTGACGTCCGGTGTAAATCGCCAGGCCGGTTTTTCCCCTGTTCCCAATACCTTCTCAGCCATCACGCGGCGATCAACTGTCATACTTAGCGCCAGACGTACGCGTGGATCGGCTGTTGGCCCTTTTTGCGTATTGAGGGCATAGTAATAGGTGCCGAGCTGCGGTGGCGTGTAAACCTGGCCGGGAATATCCTTAAGCAATTTCTGGTACTGATTTTTCGGGAACGACTCAGTGATATCGATCCCCCCGGCAAGATAACGGTTTGTCGCCGCTGTTTCCTGATTGATCGGCACAAACGTCACTTTCTGAATAACGGTTTTACCGTTGTCCCAGTAATGGGTGTTAGGTTTGAGTTCAATTTTCTCATTCACCACCCGGCTTTCCAGCACATAAGCGCCATTGCCGACCAGGTTTCCGGGACGTGTCCAGTCCGGGCCGCTTTCAACATTGGCTTTCTGCACCGGGTAAAACGCGAAATTAGCTGCAAGGTTCGCAAACCATGGCAGCGGCTTATCGAGTTGCACCCGCAACGTATGGGCATCAACCGCCGTCACGCCAAGCTTATCCGGGGTGGCTTTGCCATCAATAATGTCCTGGGCACTGGTGATACCGGCCAGCGCTGCAAACCAGGCAAAGGGTGACGTTGTTTTAGGGTCGACCAGGCGCTGCCAACTGTAAACAAAATCCTGCGCGGTGACCGGCGTACCGTCAGACCACTTTGCATCACTACGCAGGGAGAATGTCCAGACGCGGTTATCGCTGGTCTGCCATTGAGTGGCTACACCCGGGGTGATCTCACCTTTCTCATTCTGATTCACCAGGCCTTCGTAAAGATCGCGAATGACCTGAATTTCCGGCAGCCCTACCGCCTTCGCCGGATCAAGCGTCGCGGGTTCATCTTTAATATGGCGAACCAACTCCTGTTTCTCGGCCAACACCGTGCCTGGCGGAACATCCGCTGCCCAGGGCGATGAGGAAAAACCACAGAGTAAAAGCGCATAACTGAGCAACGAGACAGGATGCTTCATGAGATCCCCTTTTCTGTTTTGAAGCAAAGCGAAAGATGAGGTAATTATTTGTTTTAGAACGAGCGAATGCAAATTTTCGTCGATGGAAAGTTGATGGCTATTCCTTTTTACCGGAATAGAGCAATAATTTGCCCAGGCGAGAAATATGCCTGACACTTGCAATAAGCCAACCAGAAAAAGGATGACTATGCCTGCTTCACGCCCACGCCCGGAACGGGGTGCTTTTCCTTCCGGTAGCGAACATTACGGACGTTCTCTGTTAGGTGCTCCGCTCATGTGGTTTCCGGCAACCGAAGCCTCACATGCCAGCGGGCTTATCATCGCGGGAACGCACGGAGATGAAAATTCTTCTATCGTGACGCTTTCCTGCGCCTTACGTACGCTTAAACCAGAACTGCGGCACCACCACGTGGTGCTGGCTGTTAATCCCGATGGTTGCCAGCTTGGCCTGCGTGCTAATGCTAATGGCGTGGATTTGAATCGCAATTTTCCGGCCGCAAACTGGAAACCCGGCGAAACGGTTTATCGCTGGAATAGTGCTGCCGAAGCGCGTGATGTCGTGTTATCCACTGGCGACACCCCCGGCTCCGAACCGGAAACCCAGGCATTATGCCAGTTGATTCACCAGGTGCGTCCGGCCTGGGTGGTGTCGTTTCATGACCCGCTGGCGTGTGTGGAAGATCCGCGTAATAGTGCGTTTGGTCAGTGGCTGGCGCAGGCGTTTAACCTACCGCTGGTCACCAGTGTGGGTTACGAAACGCCAGGCTCTTTCGGCAGTTGGTGTGCAGATATGGATTTGCACTGCATTACAATGGAATTCCCGCCAGTTTCTGCCGATGAAGCCAGCGAGAAATACCTCAGCGCGATGATCGCACTATTGCATCATGATACGGAAAGATGAAGCTGACCCGGCGTAAATTGCAACGCCGGTTCGACATCCACCGCAAGCCAGGTGGGGCCGTCGAGATCGGCAAAGCGAACCTCACCCACCAAAGGTAGTGCCGCAGCTATGGCCCGTGAGGTGCAAATCATGCACCCCAGCATTAGCCCAAAACCTTGCTCTCGCGCCGCACGGGCCAGGGCCAGCGCTTCTGTCAGCCCACCGGTTTTATCCAGCTTGATGTTAACCATTTCATAACGCCCCGCCAGCGCAGCGAGATCCCGTCGCGTGTGACAACTTTCATCGGCACAGATGGGCAACGGATGAATAAAATTATCCAGCGCGGCATCATCGCCTGCCGGAAGCGGCTGTTCGAGCATCGCCACGCCAAGATCCGCCAGAAGCTGACAGCGGGCGGCAAGACCTTCACTTTGCCAGGCCTCATTAGCATCAACAATCAACGTTGCTTCCGGTGCAGCGGCGCGTATTGCCACCAGCCTTTCGCTGATTAAGTGATCGTCAAGTTTCACCTTAAGTAGCCTGGCGCCGGCCTCCCACAGCGCTGCGGCACTGGCGGCCATTTGTTCAGGCGTACCGATGACCACTGTTTGCGCGGTGGTGACTGCGGCGGGCAATGTCACCCCCACATACTGCCAAAGCGTGATTCCCTGTCGCCGGGCTTCCAGATCCCAAAGCGCGCAGTCTACGGCATTACGCGCCGCGCCGGCAGGAAGCAATGTTTGAAGCTCTTCACGGGTCAGACGGTTTTCCAGTTGCGGCAGGATGGTCATGATCTGCGCAATCACCGAAGCCTCGCTTTCGCCATAACGTGGGTATGGCGTGCATTCGCCTACGGCTTTGACACCGTCCTCTTCCAGCTCAACGACCACTACCCGAGCCTCGCTGCGCGCACCCCGTGCGATCACAAAAGGCGTATGTAACGGCCAGGTTTCATCATAAACCTTAACGCTTCTCATCCCTTTCTCCTCTGCCGCCCTTTCCACGATTATAGATGTGAAATTAGGTTTGCCGTGGTCCTTGCTTTCAGAATACACTAGCGACGAAGTTAACTATATGTAAACAGGAAGATATCTATGTCACAACTTGTCCATTTCCAGGGTAATCCAGTTTCCGTTGCCGGTAAGATTCCGCAGATCGGTTCCAAAGCCGCACCGTTCTCTCTCGTGGCGAAAGACTTGTCTGATGTTGCTTTAAGCCAGTTTGCTGGTAAACGTAAAGTTCTTAATATTTTCCCGAGCATTGATACCGGCGTATGTGCCGCATCAGTACGTAAATTTAACGAACTGGCAACAGGCGTAAACGATACTGTCGTTCTGTGCATCTCTGCTGACCTGCCGTTCGCCCAGTCTCGCTTCTGCGGTGCAGAAGGTCTGAGCAATGTCATTACTCTCTCCACGCTGCGCAACGCTGAGTTCCTGGAAAACTATGGTGTGGGAATTTCCGAAGGCGCGCTGAAAGGTCTGGCGGCACGTGCCGTGGTGGTCATTGACGAAAATGACAACGTCATTTTCAGTCAGCTGGTGAATGAAATCACCAATGAGCCTGACTACGCTGCCGCACTGGAAGTACTGAAAAGCTAAGAAAGTCTGCCCGGCAACATCCTGTTTGCCGGGCCATGCATCCTACTCGTCGCCCTTTTTCTGATTCAATCCATATTCCCGTAATTTATTCGCGATCGCTGTATGCGAGACGCCCAGGCGCTTAGCCAGCTTACGTGTACTGGGGAAACTGCGATAAAGTTGTGTTAACACCGAGCGTTCAAAACGACTGGTGATCTCATCGAGCGACCCTTCCATGGCATCTTCGCCGACAGGCATAGTGGCGGCATCAAAGTCCGGCAACAGGATATCCTGTGAGCGGAGTTCGTACCCCTCCAGTTGGGTAAGCGCGCGATAAACTGCGTTTTTCAACTGACGGACATTGCCCGGCCAGCCATAGCGCGTCAAAACATTACCCAGTTCGGCTGACAATTTAGGCCGGGGAACGCCTTGCTCATCGGCAAAACGGGCAACAAAAAGCTCGGTCAGCGGCATGATATCCTGCGGGCGCTCCCGCAATGGTGGGAGATTTAGCGTCAGAACATTCAGACGGTAATAGAGATCTTCTCGGAAAACGCCCTTTTGCACCAAATCGACCAGGTTACGCTGGGTGGCGCAAATTACCCGCACATCAACGTGAACTTCATGGTCTTCACCAACCCGGCGGAATGTCCCGTCATTGAGAAAACGCAGCAGTTTAACCTGCATACGCGCCGACATTTCGCCGATTTCATCCAGCAACACCGATCCGCCATTAGCCTGTTCAAAGAACCCTTTTTTCCCTTCCGGGGCATGACCGAACAGTTCACTTTCGACGGCATCTTCCGGAATCGAGGCGCAGTTTAGCGCCAGATATGGTTTTGCCGCCCGGGGACTGGCCAGATGACAGGCCCGTGCCAGCAGATCTTTACCGGTACCTGTATCACCGGTAATCAGTAGCGGTGCGGTGAGCGTAGCCAGCTTCCGGGCCTGCTCCAGCACCTGACGCATCTTCGGACTGACAGCGATAATCTGGCTGAATGCCCCCAGATCCTGATGCGAAAGATTTTGTAACTGGCGCCCCATTCGCACGGTGGAACGTAGCATGACCACCGCGCCGGTCAGAACCGGTTCTCCGGTTTCTCCTTCCAGGTGGACCGGGGTGATTTCCATCAGGAAGTTTTGCCCATTAATGGCGACATGTTCGCTATGAGAGCTGTGCGGGTTGCTTTCCAGCCAACGTGTAAAATTGAAACCGGAAATCAGTTGTACCGCGTTGTGATTGCGCAATTTACTCTGGTCCAGCGCAAAGAGCTGACAACTGGCCGGGTTCGCCAGTTCGATCTTCCCTTTCATATCCAGCGATAAAACGGGTTCCGGCAGCGCCTCCAGCACCGCGCTCAGTGCACGATGCTCTCGTTCGGAAGGCATCCACAATACGGTGCGCACGTCAGTTACGCCGGGGATACGGCGAATTTCCGCCATCAGGCTGCTGAATGTATTAAATTCCAGGGCAGCAAAATTCAGGTAGATGCGCCCGACAGGGTCTATCTCAATTCCGCGTAAATCGATGCCACGTAACACCAGTAAATCCAACAGTTCGCGTGTCAGACCCAGCCGGTCCTCACAAAAGACTTCAAGACGCATGAAAATATCACCCTACATAATCAACTAATGCCAGGATGATATGTCAGTTACTCTCTGGCAGGAAGATGTCTGTCAAGAAATATTGACAGCACGGTGGAAAAATGGGCGCTGTGCCGTAAAGTTAAACGCGCGGCGCGCAATTTATCGCCCATCACGCTTTACCTCTTTGCACTGTCTCTTTGAGCTGCACCACCAACTGGCGGCGAAAATCGCCCAGCCGCGGTTTGTCATCGCCAAGCCAGGGTAACGGGCGGCACAACTCCATGGCTTTGATCCCTAACCGGGCAGTCAGTAAACCTGCGCCAATTCCCTGCGCCGCACGGGCAGAGAGACGTGCGGCAAGATCTTGCGACATCCAGTCCATGCCCACTTCACGCACCATTTCACTGGCCCCGGCAAAGGCGATATTAAGCAAAACAAGGCGAAACAGACGCAGTCGGCTGTAATACCCAAGCTCAATCCCATAAAGCGTGGCAATGCGGTTAATCAGCCGCAGGTTGCGCCAGGCGATAAACGCCATATCCACCAGCGCAAGCGGACTGACGGCAATCATTAACGTTGATTCAGCCGCCGAGCGGCTGATTTCTCGCCGAGCCTGGTTATCCAGCACCGGCTGAACGATATGGGCATACAGCGAGACCACTTCCCGGTCATTTTGTGTCTCATGGATAGCGGCATACCAGCGCTGCAGCGCAGGATGCGCATGATCAAGCCCGGCCTGACGCGCCAGGTTTTCACAAAATGCGCGCCCTTTCCCCGTTCCGTGACTGTGAAGCAATTCACGCGCCTCGTCCCGCGCCTGGGCCCGCTGACGTAATCGCCATAAACGACGCCACTCCGTCGCCACGGAACCGACACCCGCACCGACAATCAAAGCCCCGGCGGCACATCCGCCCATGGCCACCCAGTCCTGGGTCTGCCAGGCATTTATCGCCCATTGCACGCCCTGACCAACAACGCTTGCGCCAAACAACGCCATCCCGGCCAGCACCATTTTGCGCCACAGGCTGCGTTTTGGTTGCAGCGCCGCTTCCACGGCGGCTTCTGCCGGACCTTCTTCGCGTATTTCATCAGGATTGACCGGGGCAAAATTTTCAGCCAGTTCGTCACCAAATGTTTGTGCCGCTTTGACCTGCATGACGGTCTCCGCTTCCAGCGGCCCGGTAAAATCGATACGCGGTTTGAGGGGTTCGCTCATCGCAATTTATCTCCCAATAAAAATTCCAGCGCAGCGTCCAGACGGATATGCGGCAGTGGTTTATCCACATCCAACGCCTGAGGACGAAAAGACTCAAACTGAAAACCTTGTTTTTCCCAGAATGCCTGACCAGGCAGGCGCGCCGGCACCTCGCCGGGGTAAAACGTGAGTGGGGAACCATCGCTCAGTCGGTGACCACGTAAGGCCGGAATTTTCTCGCCATTAACGTCAATCACGCCACTCTGCGTTGCCTGGACTGATGCCAGACCGACACAATCCATGCTGATGCCTTCAAACGCGGCGTTTTGCCACGCATCCTGAATCAGTTGCTGGAGCAGCGATACCATGTTGGCATGCTGATCGAGAGTGACATGATCCGCTTTTGTGGCGGCAAACAGCAGTTTGTCGATAACCGGCGAGAACAGACGGCGAAATAGCGTCCGCTGTCCATAGTGAAAGCTTTGCATCAGTTGCGTCAAAGCCAGACGCATATCATTAAAAGCCTGTGGCCCGCTATTGAGCGGCTGCAGACAATCCACCAGTACTATCTGACGGTCAAAACGCAGGAAGTAATTTTTGTAAAACGCCTTCACTACCTGTTCGCAATAGTAGTTATACCGCTCGCGCAGCATACCCGCATTCGTGTGCTTGCCCGCCTGCGCCAGTCTGGCTTCCCCTGCTTCGTCCACATCGGGCCACGGAAAAAATTGCAGCGCAGGCGCGCCGGCCATATCACCAGGTAGGACAAAACGCCCCGGCTGAATAAAATGCAGCCCTTCGCGTTTGCACTGATGCAAATAATCGGTCCATGCGGCGGCAATATCCGCCAGGCGGTTTTCATCGGCAGGCGCTAACGGATCCAGCCCTTCACACATGGCCTGCCATTTCTGCGACCATTCGCCACGTTGCCCCTGCAACAGACCGCGCATCTGTCGCGACCAGCTCAGATAATCCTGAGCCAGCATCGGCAAATCCAGCAGCCATTCACCAGGATAATCGACAATTTCCAGATACAGCGTGGAGGTCTCTTTAAAATGGCGCAGCAGAGAATCCTGCGAGCGGAAACGTAGCGCGAGGCGAATCTCACTGACACCACGTGTAGGCGTTGGCCAGACGGGAGGCGTGCCATAGAGCTGCGCCAGCCCTTCATCATAGGTAAAACGCGGAATACCAAAATCACGCTGGGGAACCCGCTTAACGCCAAGCAGTCGCTCTTCACGTACCGCGCTGAGTAATGGAAGCCGCGCGCCCGCGTGAACGTTAAGCAACTGGTTCACCATTGCGGTAATAAAAGCCGTCTTTCCGCTGCGACTAAGCCCGGTGACGGCTAATCGCAGGTGGCGATCCATACCCCGGTTTACCAGGGCGTTAAGTTCATTTTTCCATCGTTCAATCGTCATTCCGTGCCGCCATGAAATCAGAAAATTTATTCACAGGATATATGAGATAAGGTGCACTTCGGCAGATATCAATGGCAGCGAGGCGAATGTCCCGCCGCCAGGAGATTTTATTTGGAGGTAACAACAGGCTTATTCAGACCAGCGATGCCGCCCATATTAATGACGTGCCGGTAACCCATTTGCTGTAATGCGTCCTGTGCCAGCGTCGCCTGGCGCCCGGAATTACAGTACAAATAAAGGGTGTCCTCTTTTGCCAGTGGCGAAAAGGTCCCGGCCTGAATATCACTGAGCGGTATATTCAGCGCGCCCTGAATATGTTCACGCTGATACTGCTCCGGGATCCGCACGTCGATCCAGTGCTCCGCGGCAAAAGTCGGTGTGCTGGCGGCAAGTGCAGCGGCGATAACCGTTTGTTTTAACATCGTTCCTTCCTTTGGTTTTTGTTAAATCCTTCGCCAACTATACGCGCGGCCTTAACGCGGTTGTAGCGCCGTTATCGCATTTTGCGTACGGGTTACTTCATAAAACGCTTCGAGAATCTGCTCGCCACGCGATTCAGTAAGGGTTCAAGCGCAAAAGCCAGCAGCAATTTTACCGGCCGCCGCGCCACCGATTTTACCGCCCAGCCTGCAACCCCTGCCGGACCATAGCGCAGCGCGGCCAGCAGGACCACTTTGCCAGCGATTTTCATCCCCGGTTTAACTTTCTGTGTAGCCTGTCGCCAGGTTGCCATTGCCTGATACCTCTTAATTAAAGCTGTCGGAAACGACTGCGCAGAGAGAACGTGTCGGAGGTGACATAACGCTCCATCTGACGCAGACGACGCTCACCGGCTTCCAGTTCCGCGTCCACAGCATCCAGAAGTTGGCTGCTGGTGGGGGCGTTTTCGGCATCCACTGCGCTCTCCGGCATCGGATCCAGGACGAAAGTCATGACGATATAGACCACCACAACCGGGAAAAACAGCCCGAACAGCATGGCCAGCACTGTTATCAAACGGATCAGTTTCACCGGAACATCCAGATAGTGCGCAACGCCAGCACAGACCCCTTTCACCATGCCTTGCTGCGGGATACGCCATAATTTCTTATTGCTGTTTAAACCTGCCATCAGCGATCTCTCCAGTTCGGATGCTCTGCATCAAGAATGTCTTCCAGCGCCTGAATACGTTCACGCATTCGCCGGGCGTCGTCAGTCAGTTGCACCAGCCGTTGCTGCTCACTTTGCGGTAGTTCACCGCGTGAGGTACGGTTGTTGTAGTGCAGCCATAACCAGACCGGCAAAATAAACAGCACGAATAACGTCAGAGGAATGGCCAGAAAAAGCGCGCTCATGTGTACTCCTTACAGGTGATAATGGGGCGACATCTCCCGATGCCGCCTGCAATGTCTCGCAAAAAATTATTGATTGTCCTGTTTCATTTTTGCTTTTAGCTGCGCCAGTTGTTCGCTGATTTCGTCATCCGCTTTCAGTTCAGAGAACTGCTGATCCAGCGTTTTATGTTTACCAAAACCGTGACTTTCCGCTTCGGCTTCCATCTGGTCAATGCGACGTTCGAAAGACTCAAACCGGGCCATGGCTTCGTCAATCTTGCCGCTATCAAGCTGGCGACGCACGTCACGGGACGAGCTTGCCGCCTGATGGCGTAAAGAGAGCGCCTGCTGGCGTGCACGTGTTTCGCTGAGTTTACTTTCCAGCTCGCCAATCTCTTTTTTCATCCGGGCAAGCGTTTCATCAACCTGCACCACTTCCTGCTCTAACGTGTCGATAAGCGTCGTGACTTTTTGCTTTTCGATCAGCGCCGCACGAGCAAGATCATCTTTATCTTTACGCAGGGCCAGCTCAGCTTTTTCCTGCCATTCAATTTGTTGCGCGGTCGCCTGCTCTATACGACGTACGAGCTGTTTTTTCTCCGCCAGCGCACGGGCTGAGGTTGAACGCACTTCGACCAGCGTGTCTTCCATTTCCTGGATCATCAGACGCACCAGCTTTTGCGGATCTTCTGCACGCTCAAGCAGCGAGTTGATGTTGGCATTCACGATGTCGGCAAAACGAGAAAAAATACCCATAATCTGTTCCTCTTGATTTCTGTAATCGGGCCTGGCCCTGCTCTCAGGTATTACAATCTTCGTGCCAATTTTTTAATTATTTGATTTTAAAGAAAACACGTTATTTTACCGTTGCGTATTTTTAGTCTACAGTGGTGAATAACGCTAACAAGTGGCGAAATTCATCATGGCTGAACAAAGAGACAATCTGCTGGGCGAGTCCAACAGCTTTATTGAAGTGCTGGAACAGGTTTCGCGTCTGGCGCCGCTCGATAAACCGGTGCTTATCATCGGTGAACGAGGTACAGGGAAAGAGTTAATCGCCAATCGTCTGCACTATCTGTCGAGCCGGTGGCAGGGGCCGTTTATCTCCCTCAACTGTGCCGCCCTTAATGAAAATCTGCTTGATACCGAGCTGTTTGGTCATGAGGCGGGAGCCTTCACCGGCGCGCAAAAACGCCATCCCGGACGTTTTGAGCGTGCCGATGGCGGCACCCTGTTTCTTGATGAACTGGCCACTGCCCCGATGCTGGTACAAGAAAAACTGTTGCGCGTGATTGAATACGGTGAGCTGGAGCGCGTCGGCGGTAGCCAGCCTCTGCAGGTCAACGTTCGTCTGGTGTGCGCCACCAATGCCAACTTGCCGGAGATGGTTTACAAAGGCACTTTCCGCGCCGACTTGCTGGACCGTCTGGCATTTGATGTGGTGCAACTTCCCCCCTTACGCCAGCGTCAAAGCGATATCATGCTGATGGCCGATCATTTCGCTATACAAATGTGTCGTGAACTCAAACTGCCGCTGTTTGCCGGATTTACAGACCGCGCACGTGAAACGTTGCTGCGCTATACCTGGCCGGGGAATATTCGCGAGCTTAAAAACGTGGTCGAACGCTCGGTATATCGACACGGAACGAGTGAAACGCCGCTTGATGAGATCATCATTGACCCCTTTAACAGCGGGACGCCGATCGTTGAGGCTATTTTTCCGCAGTCCGACGCCCTGCCCACACTGCCAGTCGATTTACGTCAGTTTCAGCACCAGCAGGAACGCGAATTATTGTTAAATAGCCTGCAGCAGGCAAAATTTAACCAGAAACGGGCGGCTGAACTGTTAGGTTTGACTTATCACCAGTTGCGCGCACTGCTGAAAAAGCACCAGATAAGCTGAAATCGCTGACAATAACAGCAGTCGTTATCAGACATTTGTACGAAGCCATGGCAAGTGCGATACACTTTGCTCATGAATCTAAAATCGTTGAATAAAACATGCGTCTGCTCCCCCCTTTCCTGCTAATCACCGCGAGCCTGTGGGCCGGTATTGCGCAATCTGCCTCACCGCAGACGGCGACAGCCGATATTCGCGATAGCGGCTTCGTTTATTGTGTTAACGGACAGGTAAGTACGTTTAATCCACAGAAAGCGGGCAGTGGTCTGATAGTCGATACGCTGGCGGCACAACTTTATGACCGCCTGCTGGATGTTGATCCGTATACTTACCGCCTGGTGCCTGAACTTGCGGAAAGCTGGGAAGTCATGGATAACGGTGCGACATATCGCTTTCACCTGCGTGATGGCGTCGCCTTCCAGACAACGGAGTGGTTCAAACCCAAACGTAATTTCAACGCAGACGACGTCGTGTTTACCTTTCAGCGCATTTTTGATCGCGACAACCCCTGGCATAACGTTAACGGCGCCAGTTTCCCTTATTTTGACAGTCTGCAATTCGCGGACTCTGTGCAGAGCGTGCGCAAACTGGATAACCACACCGTTGAGTTTCGCCTGCGCCAGCCAGACGCTTCATTCTTATGGCATCTGGCGACCCACTACGCTTCGGTGATGTCTGCCGAGTATGCTGCGATGCTGGCAAAATCCGATCGTCAGGAACTGCTTGACCGCCAGCCGGTCGGCACAGGGCCGTTCCAGTTAGCCGAGTACCGCGCTGGTCAGTATGTCAGGTTACAACGTCACGCACGCTTCTGGCGTGGTACACCACTGATGCCACAAGTGGTGGTCGATCTCGGTTCCGGTGGCACCGGCCGACTGTCAAAATTGTTAACCGGTGAGTGCGATGTACTGGCCTGGCCTGCGGCGAGTCAGTTAACGATTTTGCGCGACGACCCACGCCTGCGCCTGACGCTGCGTCCGGGGATGAATATCGCCTACCTCGCGTTTAATACTGACAAAGCGCCGCTGAATAACCCGGAAGTTCGCCACGCGCTGGCATTATCCATTAACAATCAGCGGCTGATGCAATCCATTTACTACGGCACGGCTGAAACGGCGGCATCGATTTTACCACGCGCCTCCTGGGCCTATGACAGTGAAGCCAAAGTCACCGAATACGATCCCGAGAAGGCACGAACACGCCTGAAAGAGCTTGGGCTGGAGAACCTGACGCTGCATTTATGGGTGCCAACAACATCGCAGGCCTGGAACCCCAGCCCGCTTAAAACGGCAGAATTGATACAGGCAGACATGGCGCAGATTGGTGTCAAGGTCGTCATTGTTCCCGTAGAAGGCCGTTTCCAGGAAGCGCGTCTGATGGACATGAACCATGATCTCACCCTCTCCGGCTGGGCAACCGACAGTAATGATCCGGATAGCTTCTTTCGCCCGTTATTGAGCTGTGCGGCTATCGATTCACAAACCAATTTCGCCCACTGGTGTAACCGAGATTTTGACAGCGTATTGCAAAAAGCACTGGCGTCACAGCAGCTTGCCTCGCGTATCGAAGCCTATGATGAGGCACAAAAAATGCTGGCGCAGGAGCTGCCTGTACTGCCGCTCGCTTCATCACTGCGCCTGCAAGCTTATCGCTACGATATTAAAGGGCTGGTGTTGAGTCCGTTTGGCAGCGCCTCGTTTGCCGGGGTGACGCGGGAAAAAGAAGAAGAGGTGAAAAAACCATGATCATTTTTACCTTACGCCGCCTGTTACTTCTGCTGGTGACGCTGTTTTTGCTGACATTTATCGGTTTTAGTTTGAGCTATTTCACGCCACATGCGCCGTTGCAGGGAGCATCGCTTTGGAACGCATGGGTTTTCTGGTTTAACGGGTTACTGCACTGGGATTTTGGTGTATCGAGCATCAATGGGCAGTTGATTTCTGAACAGTTGAAAGACGTTTTCCCGGCGACCATGGAGCTGTGTATTTTCGCCTTTGGCTTTGCCTTGCTGGTGGGCATCCCCATAGGCATGATGGCGGGCATAATGCGCAATAAATGGCAGGATAAACTGATCAGCGCTATCGCCCTGCTCGGTTTCTCGATTCCAGTGTTCTGGCTGGCGCTGCTTTTAACGCTTTTCTTCTCCCTGACGCTGGGCTGGCTTCCGGTTTCTGGCCGCTTCGATCTCCTCTACGAAGTGAAGCCTGTCACCGGATTCTCCATTATTGATGCGTGGCTGTCTGATTCACCATGGCGTGACGAAATGATCGTCAGCGCCATCCGTCATATGGTGTTGCCGGTTCTGACGCTGGCGGTTGCCCCCACCACCGAAGTCATACGGCTGATGCGTATCAGCACCATCGAAGTCTTCGATAAAAACTATATCAAGGCCGCCGCCACGCGTGGTATGTCGCGTCTGACCATTTTACGCCGCCACGTTCTGCATAATGCCCTGCCGCCGGTCATTCCGCGCCTGGGGCTGCAGTTTTCGACCATGCTAACGCTGGCGATGATCACCGAAATGGTCTTTAGTTGGCCTGGCCTTGGGCGCTGGGTCATCAACGCAATCCGCCAACAAGATTATGCGGCAATTTCAGCCGGGGTAATGGTGATAGGGTCACTGGTTATCATCGTGAACGTGCTTTCTGACATTCTGGGCGCGCTGGCGAACCCGTTGAAACATAAGGAATGGTATGCCTTACGATAGCGTCTATAGCGAAAAGCGCCCGCCGAGCACTCTGCTGACCGCCTGGCGAAAATTCTATGGTGATACCCCCGCTATGATTGGCCTGTATGGCTGTGCGGCGCTGGCGGTGTTATGCGTGTTCGGTGGTTGGTTCGCGCCTTATGGCATAGATCAGCAGTTTTTAGGTTATCAGTTGTTGCCGCCATCCTGGTCGCGTTATGGCGAGGTCTCTTTCTTCCTGGGTACCGATGATCTGGGCCGCGATGTGTTGAGCCGCTTACTCAGTGGTGCTGCCCCCACCGTCGGGGGCGCGTTTGTGGTGACGCTCGCCGCCACGCTTGTTGGGCTGGCGCTGGGCGTCTTCGCCGGTGCGACCCATGGTCTGCGCTCGGCGGTACTTAATCATATTCTCGACACCCTGCTCTCCATTCCGTCACTGCTGCTGGCCATTATTGTGGTTGCCTTCGCCGGGCCGCACCTTTCCCACGCCATGTTTGCCGTCTGGCTGGCGCTCCTGCCGCGCATGGTGAGATCGGTTTACAGCCTGGTGCATGATGAACTGGAGAAAGAGTACGTTATCGCCGCCCGTCTTGATGGCGCATCAACGCTGAATATTCTGTGGTTTGCCGTGCTGCCAAACATGACCTCCGGGCTGGTCACCGAAATTACCCGTTCGCTGTCGATGGCAATTCTGGATATCGCCGCACTGGGCTTCCTCGATTTAGGCGCACAATTGCCCTCTCCGGAATGGGGCGCCATGCTCGGTGACGCACTGGAACTCATTTATGTCGCCCCCTGGACAGTGATGCTTCCGGGTGCTGCCATTATGTTGAGTGTTCTTTTAGTCAATCTGCTGGGCGATGGTATTCGCCGTGCGATTAATGCGGGGGTGGAATAATGCCACTGCTGGATATCCGCAATCTGACCATTGAAGTGAAGACCGGTGACGACTGGGTTAAAGCCGTTGATCGCGTAAGCCTGACGCTGGCCGAAGGCGAAATCCGCGGTCTGGTGGGTGAATCCGGTTCCGGTAAAAGTCTTATCGCCAAAGCCATTTGCGGTGTGACGAAAGAAAACTGGCGTGTTACCGCCGATCGTATGCGTTTCGATGATATCGATCTGATGCGGCTTTCCTCACGCGAACGTCGTAAGCTGCTGGGTCATAACGTCTCCATGATTTTTCAGGAGCCGCAGTCGTGTCTTGACCCGTCTGAACGTATTGGCAAACAGTTGATGCAAAACATCCCTGGCTGGACGTGGAAAGGCGGTTTCTTCCGTCGTTTTGGCTGGCGCAAACAGCGCGCTATCGAGCTGCTGCACCGTGTTGGCATTAAAGATCATAAGGATGCGATGCGCAGTTTCCCCTATGAATTGACCGAAGGGGAATGCCAGAAAGTGATGATCGCTATTGCGTTGGCTAACCAACCGCGCCTGCTGATTGCCGATGAACCGACAAACGCAATGGAACCGACGACGCAGGCGCAAATTTTCCGTCTGTTAACCCGACTGAACCAGAACAACAACACCACCATTTTGTTGATCAGTCATGATTTGCAGATGCTGAGTAAATGGGCTGACCGTATTAACGTCATGTACTGCGGACAAACCGTGGAGACCGCGCCCAGCGAAGAGCTGGTGACAACGCCACATCACCCCTATACCCAGGCGCTGATTCGTGCGATCCCTGATTTTGGCAGTGCCATGCCGCATAAAAGCCGCCTGAATACCATGCCGGGTGCCATTCCGCTGCTCGAACATCTGCCGATTGGCTGTCGTCTTGGGCCCCGCTGTCCTTATGCCCAGCGCAAATGTGTAGAAAGACCGCGTCTGAGTGGTGCAAAAAACCATCTCTATGCCTGTCATTTCCCGTTAAATATGGAGAGAGAGTGAGATGGTTGAAACGCTGCTCGAAGTACGCAATCTGAGTAAGACTTTCCGTTATCGTACCGGCTGGTTTCGCCCGCAAACCGTGGAAGCGGTGAAGTCGCTCAGTTTTACTCTGCGTGAGAAGCAAACGCTGGCCATCATTGGCGAGAACGGCTCCGGCAAATCGACCCTGGCGAAGATGCTGGCAGGTATGGTTGAACCCTCAACCGGAGAGTTACTGATTGACGATCATCCTTTGCATTACGGCGACTATTCATTTCGTAGCCAGCGCATCCGCATGATATTTCAGGATCCATCGACCTCTCTGAACCCGCGTCAGCGCATCTCCCAGATCCTCGATTTCCCGCTGCGTCTGAACACAGACCTTGAGCCGGAAGCGCGGCAAAAGCGTATCTATGAAACGTTGCGCATGGTCGGCCTGTTACCCGATCACGCCAGTTATTACCCGTATATGTTCGCGCCGGGACAAAAGCAGCGTCTGGGGCTTGCTCGCGCGTTGATATTACGCCCGAAAGTGATCATTGCGGACGAAGCGCTGGCATCACTCGATATGTCGATGCGCTCACAACTCATTAACCTTATGCTGGAATTACAGGAAAAACAGGGCATTTCATATATTTATGTGACTCAGCATATCGGTATGATGAAACATATTAGCGATCAGGTTCTGGTGATGCACCAGGGTGAGGTGGTTGAGCGCGGTAGTACCGCGAGCGTACTGGCCTCACCGCTGCATGATCTGACTAAACGTTTGATTGCCGGCCATTTTGGCGAGGCATTGACCGCCGATGCCTGGCGGCAGGATCGCTAATAAGCCTGTCAACTCGCTTCGCACCTGGCAAAGAGTACCGTGATAGCCATTCATTTGGCGTAATGGGTCATTTACCGGGTGCTCTGACGGATGGCACCCCTTTCCCTAAAAAATCGACTATTACAAAAGAAGGGTATGACTCACTGACAAAATATAGCAACCAACACTTATCGCCGGTATTGCCTTTCGATTAAGATTAGTATTGTCCTGTTTATATAAATCACTGACATCTCTTCTTCACCGAATACACCGTGGAGCCAGCCTCACGGGCATTTCGGTCATCCCAAATATGACAACCTAGCCCGTTGATTATCGGTGAATGTAAATACATCGACGGCACCCCGATTTGCCCCACAATGCCGCGTTATCCATAAAAAGAAACTGCGTAAAAATAGAGTGGCTTATCAATTAAAAATGAAAGAGATTCCGTTAAAATAATACGCTTATTTAAACGTTATATGGTCAGATATCTCAATCGTATTGCTGCGCTTATATCCCTTCCTTTACCGCTGGTTGGATGACCCGAAATGACAGACTAGTGATATACTTTTGCGGTATCGAACTGTTAATGATTCAGTCTGAAACAAATCCTCAGTGCAGCCAGCCATCACGGAAAAAACGTGACACCAGCAGCGGCTGCTGGGATAATTCGATTTCGTTTTGATTTATGTTGAAATGGCAATCATAACCTGTTGATTGTTAAAGTAAATAAAAGCAATGACTATAAGGATTAAAAGCTATGGGTTTTCTTACCGGTAAGCGCATTCTGGTAACGGGTGTTGCCAGCAAACTTTCCATCGCCTACGGTATCGCGCAAGCTATGCATCGCGAAGGCGCTGAACTGGCGTTCACTTATCAGAACGACAAACTGAAAGGCCGTGTGGAAGAGTTTGCCGCTCAACTGGGTTCCAGCATCGTACTGCCTTGTGACGTTGCGGAAGATGCCAGCATCGAAGCCCTGTTCAGCGAACTGGTTAAAGTATGGCCGAAATTTGACGGTTTCGTTCACTCCATCGGTTTTGCGCCGGGCGACCAGCTGGACGGTGACTACGTTAATGCCGTAACCCGCGATGGCTTCAAAATCGCACATGACATCAGCTCCTACAGCTTTGTGGCCCTGGCTAAGTCCTGCCGCGAAATGCTGAACCCGGGCTCCGCGCTGCTGACCCTGTCCTACCTGGGCGCAGAACGTGCTATTCCTAACTACAACGTTATGGGTCTGGCTAAAGCCTCTCTGGAAGCGAACGTTCGTTACATGGCGAACGCGATGGGTCCGGAAGGTGTTCGTGTTAACGGCATCTCTGCTGGCCCGATCCGCACCCTCGCGGCGTCTGGTATCAAAGATTTCCGTAAAATGCTGTCTCACTGCGAAGCGGTTACCCCGATTCGCCGCACGGTTACCATTGAAGATGTTGGTAACACCGCTGCGTTCCTGTGTTCTGACCTGTCCGCAGGTATTTCCGGTGAAGTTGTTCACGTTGATGGCGGTTTCAATATCGCAGCCATGAACGAGCTGGAACTGAAATAATCTTCCCTCGCCCCCCGTTTCGGGGGGCGAATTTCGTTACCCTTCCTCTTTTTTTGTTCCTTGTTACACTTGTCCTGCCTCTCACGCTGCGGCCTGAACGCTTTAACGTTTTATATATCTTTCTGATATTTATTATCACGTAACATTCTTTCATCCCTTTCACCGCTTACGCCAGGATAAAACAGCGAAAAAGATCCGCGTACCAGCATAACGACGAGTCCGGATCGCCACTTTTTAGACCAAGGAACGACCATGGAACAACGCCGTGTTTCCGGCAAAAGCCAGTGGTATCATGAAACCCAGTCGAGCGCCCGTCAGGCTCAGGTGCTACCCTTAGTTCCCGAAGCGGCTACTGTTGACGATCCGTTTCTGTTAAACCTTACCCTGCCGGATTGGCTAATTCAGATGTGCAGCAACTGGCTAACGCCGGCACGAACACTGTACAAATTCCTGTTTCCCCAACGCGTAGCGGTTAACCGACTGCACACATTCAGTGGCTATGACCGCCTGAGTACGGCTTTGACTGTCGCTCAGGTATACGGCGTACAGCGGCTGTGTAATCACTATGCCGCCCGCCTGGCACCCCTTCCCGGCCCCGACTCGTCTCGTGAGAGTAATCGCCGCCTGGCACAAATCACGCAATATGCCCGCCAGCTTGCGCTATCACCCGGGGTTATCGACGCCCGCGCCCGCCGTCAGCTTGATGAAGTGGGGTTAACGGAATACGACATTATTCTGATGGATCAGGTTATCGGTTTTATTGGTTTTCAGGCGCGCGTTATCGCCACCTTTCAGGCGCTCCTGGGGCAGCCCGTGCGTTTGATCCCCGGCATGGAGATGCAGCAAGAGGCAGAGTACGCCTTGTTTGTCGCGGCGCAAACGCAGTGGACGCCAGGCATTGCACCGGTAAATTTACGCACCGCCAGCGCACGTCAGATAGAATCCCTTGCCAACTGGCAACCTTTGCCTGCTTTTCAGCTTCTCGCGCCCGTACTGGCACATGAGTACCCTTCGCTGGATGCGCTGGGCGAGATTTATAGCGGCGCGTTACCAGCGCTGGTGAACGACGACATCAAACAACTGGTCACCCTCTATACCGCGCGAATTAACGGCAGCCTAAACTGCTTTAGCGAAACGTGGAAAAGCTGGAGCGGTGATAATGACCTTGCCGAAGCAGTACGCAATGGTGAGCGGGCACTCAAACGCCTGGGACAAACTCGGCGTAAAGAAAGCGCCATTGCGCAGGCTGTCCAGATATTGACCTGTGCGCCAGATCGCTTCAGCCCGACGCTTTTCGCGCAGTTGAAAGATAATGGAATCAATGAATCGTCAGCCATCGCATTACTTATCTGGTGTGCATTGTGCGGCTGGTTAAACCGTCTGAAAATTGCCTTAGGTGATGTCGCCTGATTCTGGTAAAAGCGCCCTGGTTCAGCACGTGGCTTTATGCTGATTCAGGGACGGGCATTTTGCAGAAACAGCGCTTGCTGCAACAGGCAGATTCGCGTAAAACTGTCAGCCGCTCTTTCAGCCACGAAAATACAAAATTATGTTTCAGGACAACCCGCTGCTAGCGCAGCTAAAACAGCAACTTCATTCCCAAACACCCCGTGCGGAAGGTGTCGTTAAAGCCACGGAAAAAGGCTTTGGTTTCCTCGAAGTCGATGCGCAAAAAAGCTATTTTATTCCGCCGCCGCAGATGAAAAAAGTGATGCACGGCGATCGTATCATCGCGGTGATCCATACCGAAAAGGAACGCGAATCCGCTGAACCGGAAGAGTTGGTTGAGCCGTTTCTGAGCCGTTTTGTTGGCCGGGTGCAGAAGAAAGATGATCGCCTTTCTATCGTGCCTGACCATCCGTTGATTAAAGATGTTATCCCTTGCCGCGCTGAACGTGGCGTAACCCACGATTTCAAAGACGGGGACTGGGCAGTTGCTGAAATGCGCCGTCACCCGCTCAAAGGTGATCGCAGTTTTTATGCTGAGCTGACGCAATTCATCACCTTTGGCGACGATCATTTCGTGCCATGGTGGGTTACTCTGGCGCGACATAATCTTGAAAAAGAAGCGCCTGACGGCGTAGCGACCACCATGCTGGATGAAGGTCTTGAGCGTATCGATTTAACCGCACTGGATTTCGTCACCATCGACAGTGCCAGCACCGAAGATATGGATGATGCGCTGTATGTTACAGAGACCGCTGACGGCAAACTGCAACTGACCGTTGCGATTGCCGATCCGACCGCGTGGATCGCAGAAGGCAGCAAGCTGGATAATATCGCCAAAGTGCGTGCCTTTACCAATTACCTGCCGGGCTTCAACATTCCGATGCTGCCGCGTGAACTGTCTGATGACTTGTGTTCGCTGCGCGCCAATGAAGTTCGCCCGGTGCTGGCCTGCCGTATGACCTTAGATGCGCAAGGCGCTATCGAAGATAATATCGAATTCTTTGCGGCGACCATTACATCCAAAGCCAAGCTGGTGTACGACGACGTCTCCGACTGGCTGGAGAACAGCGGCTCCTGGCAGCCGCAGAACGACGCTATCGCCGCCCAAATTCGCCTGCTGCATCGCGTATGCCTGGCACGTTCTCAATGGCGTCAGACTCATGCGTTAGTCTTCAAAGACCGCCCTGATTATCGCTTTATTCTTGGCGAAAAAGGCGAAGTGCTGGATATCGTTGCCGAGCCGCGTCGAATTGCCAACCGTATCGTCGAAGAGTCAATGATTGCCGCCAATATTTGCGCTGCCCGCGTGTTACGCGACAAGCTCGGTTTTGGTATTTACAACGTGCATATGGGCTTTGATCCGGCAAATAGCGAACAGCTTGCCACGCTGTTGAAAGGCCACGGTATGCACGTGGATGCGGAAGAAGTGCTGACACTGGATGGCTTCTGTAAGCTGCGCCGCGAGCTGGATGCACAGCCTTCTGGTTTCCTCGACAGTCGCATTCGCCGTTTCCAGTCTTTTGCGGAAATCAGCGTCGATCCAGGTCCACATTTCGGTCTGGGCCTCGAAGCTTATGCCACCTGGACCTCCCCTATTCGTAAGTATGGCGACATGATTAACCATCGTCTGCTGAAAGCGGTAATCAAAGGCGAAACGGCAGCGCGTCCTCAAGCGGAAGCGACCGTACAGATGGCTGAACGTCGCCGTCTGAACCGCATGGCGGAGCGCGATGTCGGCGACTGGTTGTATGCTCGCTTCCTGCAGAACAAAGCAGGTACCGAGGCCCGTTTTAGCGCTGAGATTATCGATATCAGCCGTGGCGGCATGCGTGTTCGTCTGGTGGATAATGGTGCGATTGCCTTTATCCCGGCGCCGTTCCTTCATGCAGTACGCGATGAGTTAGTGTGCAGTCAGGAAACCGGGACTGTGCAAATTAAAGGCGAAACCGTTTATAAAGTGACTGACGTTATTGATGTCACCATTGCGGAAGTTCGTATGGAAACGCGGAGTATTATCGCGCGTCCAGCCGCCTGATAACTCACGTTGTTTTGCTCCCTCAGCCGTACCGAGGGAGCAAATATTAGTTTGTGAAAGCGATAACACCCTCATTTTTTTTCAAATCCCCACAAAAAGCGTTAAAAGCGACCACAATAAAAATAACTTTGCGCATTTTTGCGGCGTTTTATGCATTTTTTCGCACCTGCTGTTCTTTTGTCCGGGGCCCGTTCTATTATAAGATTGTAAATAAAAACAATACCTTCATCCCTGATTACCCCTTAATAAATGGGGGTTAATCCGTCATTAGATGAGTAACCGTTGCGCTTTTTGGTGGGTTGGGAGACAGCATGAAAGACGATCAGGAACAGAATTTACTGTTTCGTTACCTGGGTTCCAGCAGCCCATTCTGGCGATTGACCGCTGATAGCAACGCGTTACATTTCGCTCCTGATGAAGAGTCTGAATCAAGTCAGGTGGTGACACTGAATGATGAGCAGGCAGCACAGTTACGACAAATGACCGTTATTACTTCCAGCCTGACCATGCATATTTCATTATTTGGCGATAACGTTCCTGTACATTTAGTCGGCCGGAAAATTAATAAAACCGAGTGGGCCGGAACCGCATCGGCATGGAATGACACGTCGTCCGTGGCGCGGGATTTGGTGCAGGGTCTCTCCTTTGCCGAACAGGTTGTTTCCGAAGCCAATTCTGTGATCGTCATCCTCGACCGCCATGGCAATATCCAGCGCTTTAACCGACTTTGTGAAGAATATACGGGATTAAAAGAGCAAGAGGTCATTGGGCAAAACGTTTTTAAACTCTTTATGAGCCATAACGAGGCGGAAGCCTCTAAACGCAATATCTCTGAATTCTTCCGTAACGGCGCGTCTTATGAAGTTGAACGCTGGATTAAGACGCGAAAAGGGCAGCGCCTGTTTTTATTTCGTAATAAATTTGTCCATAGCGGCAGCGGAAAAAACGAAATCTTCCTTATTTGTTCCGGTACAGATATTACCGAAGAGCGTCGGGCACAAGAGCGTTTACGGGTTTTAGCGAATACCGACACGATCACTGGTTTACCCAATCGTAATGCTATTCACGAATTAATCAGCAACGCGATTGATAATCGTGGCGACACGCAAATTGGTATCGTTTATCTGGACCTGGATAATTTTAAGAAAGTAAACGATGCCTATGGTCATATGTTCGGCGATCAACTTTTACAGGCCGTGGCGCTGGCGATTTTAAGTTGTCTGGATGAAGGCCAGACCCTTGCGCGCCTGGGCGGTGACGAATTTATCGTTCTGGCGACAGATTCGTCACAGAGCGCGCTGGAGGCGATGGCCTCTCGTATAATCACCCGTCTGCGCCAGCCCTTCCGGATTGGCCTTATCGAGATTTACACCGGTTGTTCGCTGGGGATCTCCCTTGCCCCACAGCATGGTAACGATCGCGAAAGTATTATTCGCAACGCCGATACCGCAATGTATATCGCAAAAGAAAACGGACGCGGAAAGTTTTGTGTTTTCACCCCGGAAATGAACCAGCGGGTTTTCGAATATTTATGGCTCGATACCAATCTGCGTAAAGCACTCGATAATGACCAACTGGTCATTCACTATCAGCCCAAAGTGACCTGGCGCGGCGAAGTGCGCAGCCTTGAAGCACTGGTCCGATGGCAATCGCCGGAACGCGGGTTAATCCCGCCACAGGATTTTATTGCGTATGCTGAAGAGTCGGGGCTGATCGTTCCGCTGGGACGCTGGGTTATGCTGGATGTCGTGCGTCAGGTCGCGAAATGGCGCGATAAGGGCATCAATTTGCGTGTGGCGGTAAACGTTTCAGCGCGACAGCTGGCGGACCAATCGATATTCAGCGATTTGAAACAGGCTTTGCATGATCTGAATTTCGAATATTGCCCTATCGACGTTGAATTGACAGAAAGTTGCCTGATTGAAAACGAGGATTTGGCGCTGTCAGTCATTCAACAGTTCAGCGACCTGGGCTCACAGGTACATCTCGACGACTTTGGCACCGGTTACTCTTCCCTGTCGCAACTGGCGCGTTTCCCTATCGATGCGATAAAACTTGATCAATCCTTCGTTAAGGATATCCATAAACAATCTGTCTCGCAGTCGCTGGTGCGGGCGATTGTTGCGGTAGCACAGGCGCTGAACTTGCAGGTAATTGCGGAAGGGGTTGAAAACGCGAAAGAAGACGCCTTCCTTACCAAGAACGGCGTCAACGAACGGCAGGGATTCTTATTTGCTAAACCCATGCCCGCTGCCGTATTCGAGCGATGGTATAAGCGCTATCAGGCGCGAAAAAAGCGCTAACTGGCTTTACTTAAACTGGTGGACGAATGACGGTTCTGTAACTGCACCAGACGTTCCATATAGGCCACGTCTTTAGGTTGCAGGCAGAAGGCGGCATCAACCCAGTCTTCGGTAATGTCCATGAGCTCACTACGAGGCAGTTGCATCACACGCTGACGCGCTCGTAACATCGCGCGGACGCCATTGAGCCGGGGTTGCAGCGTATCGATAAACGTACGAACAGCCAGATAGCTTTGCCCGGGTTCAAAAAGCTGATCCACCAGCCCATGCTGCGCATACCATTCCGCGGTGTGGGATTCGCCTTTATAAATGAGCTCCTCCGCCAGCTTCATCCCTGAGCGCCGGGCCACCAGCGAATACCCCCCCATACCCGGGAACAAGTTAAAGGCAATTTCCGGAAAACCGAGGCGAGCATCGCGTTGCGCCAGTAAAAAATGGTGCGCCAGCGCCGCTTCAAAACCGCCGCCTAACGCACTACCTTCGACCATGGCCAGCGTAATTGCGCCAGTATCAAACCCGCGCGACGCCGCATGTACGCAATCGACACAAGCGCGAGCATACGCACGCAGTGCTTCCCGGCGACCATTTTGGATGCACTCAACGAAAAAATTCAGATCGCCCCCCGCATTGTACATACCGGGAACCAGCGAGCCCGTTACCCAAAAGTCCACGGCAAATCCCGCTTGTCGGACAAGCCAGGAGATGTTCATGATCTCTTCGATTAACACATGGTTAAAGCAGGGTCGTGGCTGAGCGCGCAACATCATCCATACTGTGCGACGCTCTTCTTCGTAGTAACCCGAAAGTTGCGTAAAACGTTCATTATCCGTAAAAAGTTTACACGTAGCCTGGTTGATAACTGTCATAGACTTACTCCTCCGGTAAAAAAGCGCGGTGTGCGCAGAGCAAGACTAATCCAGCAGCAACCTTAGCTGTATGTAACTTAATGAATATATAATTAGTAATTATAATATTTTGAGATTTCGCTTTTCCCCTTCTCTTTTTAAACTATTTTCTGCATCATTCAATGTGTTAATTTTCAAACATAAAGGTGAAGACATGGCCGACATTGATGTAAAGCAACTGACGGGACGGCTTGATACCGTGCTGGATATTCTGGTTGCGGGCGACTACCAATCCGCCATTCGTAACCTGGAAATTCTGAAGTCTGAACTACAGCACCTCGATAATGCGGATAAATCTGCGTCTTCTGGCAACCCTAAAACACCCTGGGAAGTCTGACTGATACCCTCTCGCGATAGCGGACCACAGGAACATGGCACCGTTATAGCTTTTTATTAATAGACGTAACGACTCTGAAAGTAGTGGCTATGAATTCCCGACAACAACTAATACTGCAAACGGTAATTGATAAGGGACGGATGAGCGTTTCGGATCTGTCAAAAATGACAGGCGTTTCCGAAGTGACCATCCGACAGGACCTCAATACCCTTGAAAAACAGAGTTACCTGCGTCGTACGCATGGTTTTGCCGTTCCGCTGGATAGCGATGACGTCGAAACGCGCATGATGAATAACTACACCGTGAAGCGGGAGCTGGCAGATTACGCCGCGTCGCTGGTGAGTGACGGCGAAACGGTTTTCATCGAAAACGGTAGCTGCAATGCTCTGCTGGCCCGCTGCCTGGGTGAGCAATCTGGCATCACCATTATCACCGTCAGTAGCTATATCGCGCACTTGCTTAAAGATGCGCTGTGCGACGTTATTCTGCTGGGCGGTATTTACCAGAAGAAAAGTGAAAGTGTTGTCGGCCCCCTCACCCGGCAATATGTTCAGCAAGTGCATTTCAGCAAGGCATTTATTGGCATTGATGGGTGGCTACCTGACACCGGTTTTACTGGCAGAGATATGATGCGCTCTGACGTGGTTAACGCCGTGCTGGAAAAAGGCAGTGAAGCGATTGTCCTGACAGATAGTTCAAAATTTGGCGCAGTGCATCCGTACACACTGGGCGTGGGCAGTCGCTTTAACCGCGTGATCACTGACGCCGGTATTCCCGCTGATGCTCAGCGCCAGTTGCTGGAATCAGGCCTTATTGTTGATATCGTCAACACCGCCGCATCGCTCTGACAGAAACAGCCCGCTCAGCCGGGCTATCTCCTTCATATCTGAGACTATTCCGACCCGCCAATTAAGACTATTTACCCTGCCGGTAAAGATGTTCAGACGTAAAATTATATTCAGCGATATAACAGGACGTGACTATCACACGCGTGAATTTAGTAACACCTGCGCCACAAGGTTTAACGGAAAGTCTTTAGGACGGGCTACAGGCACTATACTTAAAGAGAACACTTTCCGTGAATCAACTATTCAGGAGAAAGTATGATGATGTTAACAAGCAAAAAAATGGCAGCTGCTCTGCTGGCTGTAACCCTGGCGATGTCTCTGAGCGCATGCGGTCACTGGTCTAAACGCGATCGTAATACCGCAATCGGTGCCGGCGCGGGTGCTTTGGGTGGTGCTGTCTTAACGGATGGTAGCACACTGGGTACACTGGGTGGCGCGGCGGTTGGTGGTATTATCGGTCACCAGGTTGGTAAATAATTCATTTCATCACGGCACTTAAAACAGAATAAAAGATACTTTCTTTCAGGTCTGAATACGCAGTGTAAAAAAGCCGCGATAATTATCGCGGCTTTTCTCTTTGGCAGTAATTTTACCCGCCTGCCAGTTTAACTTTCATGCCTTTCGCTTCCAGTAGCGATTTAAGCAAATCGCGCTTATCGCCCTGAATTTCAATGACGCCATCTTTTACTGAGCCACCACAGCCGCATTTCTTTTTAAGTTCTGCCGCCAGGGTCGCAAGCACAGCATCATCACCTTCAACTCCTGTGATCAGGCATACCCCTTTCCCTTTGCGGCCGCTGGTCTGACGCTGTATGCGTACAACACCATCGCCTTTGGCGCGCTCAACAGGAGCTTTATCTTCATTGATGCGTCCGGTTTCGGTGGAATAGACCAGACGGCTATTATTATCGCTCATCATACCCCCAGGCCAAGAGAGACATTAATATCGCGCAGGGTCTGTGCCGGATTCGCAGATTGCGTCACCGGGCGACCAATGACCATATAGTCTACACCGGCCGCCAGCGCCTGTTCCGGGGTCATAATACGCCGTTGATCGCCCACCTCACTGCCCTGCGGGCGAATACCGGGTGTCACCAGCTTAAATTGTTGACCAAAAGCGGCTTTAAATCGCACCGCCTCTTGTGCAGAGCAGACTACGCCATCCAGACCACATTGCTGAGTCAAGCCCGCCAGACGTTCTGCGTATTCAGCAGGGGTTGCGCTAATACCCAGCCCGTGTAGATCGCTGGCTTCCATACTGGTGAGCACCGTTACCGCAATGAGAAGCGGTGCATCATTACCGAAAGGAACCAGCGCTTCTTTGGCAGCAGTCATCATACGCGCGCCACCAGAAGCATGTACGTTTACCATCCACACGCCTAAATCTGCTGCTGCTTTTACCGCATGCGCTGCCGTATTCGGGATGTCATGAAATTTTAAGTCCAGGAACACGTCAAAACCGCGTTCTTGCAGATCGCGAACCAGTTGCGGGCCAAACAGTGTGAACATCTCTTTGCCGACTTTCAGCCTGCAATCACGGGGATCGATACGATCGACAAAGGCCAGGGCCTTATCACGGTTATCGTAGTCAAGCGCAACCACGACCGGAGAAGAAGTTAACGCGCGGGAAATAGATGAAGCAGTAGACGTCATGATGAGACCTTCTTTGATGAGGGCACCCGCTCAGGCGCGAATAATAAACGGCGAGCATTCTACCTGTGCTAAAGCGGAATTGACAGGTTCCATTCACCCACTGCCAGGCGATATTTATGCGGAGGTCAGGTATGCGTAGTGAATCCATTATTAGTATGTTGTAACTAAAAAAGATTTTTTTTAAAAACTACTGCCCGTCGAGACCACGGATAGGCTTAACGGTCGACCAGGCACGGCATGACGGACAATGCCAGTACATGGTAAAGGCAGTAAAACCGCATTTATGGCAGCGATAACGCGGCTTGCTGCGAATTTGCTCACCCACCATATCGCGCAGCACCATCAGGCTCTCTTTAGCACGGCCTTCTTCCGCTTCGTTCAGATGGTAATCCATTAACTTGTGAAAAACGCGCATCGTCGGATGGCGCTGCAATTGTCGCGTGACGTACAGTTGTGCAGGATCCTGCCCTTCGCGGCTCTCCATGATTTCCGCCAGCATCAATTCCGCTGTTGCGCCCGTATTCTCTTCAACACAGCGCTGGAGGAACGCAGCCCATTCATCTTGCTTACCCAGATGCTGATAGCACACTTGCAGCATTTCCAGCGTTTCGCTGACCAGTTCCTTATCCTGATCGATAACACGTAAAAGGCTCTCTACTGCTTTAGCGTATTCCCCTTTCGCCATAAACACGCGTCCCGTCATGATCGACACGCGCGGGCTATCGCGGTCGGCGGCAGCACCTTTTTTCAGCAAGGCCATCGCCCTGTCCATATCGTCATTACCCATTTGCTGTAACGCCAGTTCACAGTAAAAATGGGCAATTTCGCCTCGCTGTTTATCTTTACCCAACTTCACCAGCCGCTCCGCGACATCGATGGCTTTCTGCCAGTCACTGGTAGCCTGATAAATCTGCAGTAGCTGCTGGAGTGCACTGATACGGAAATCGGTCTCATCAACCAGTTGATTGAACATATCTTCCGCGCGGTCATACATCCCTGCGGCCATATAATCACGGCCCAGTTGCTGTACGGCAAGTAATCGCTGGTCATAAGAGAGCGACGCGCTTTCCATCAGGGTCTGGTGAATGCGGATCGCGCGATCGACTTCGCCGCGCGAACGGAACAGGTTTCCGAGGGTAAGATGGGCTTCGACAGTGCCGGTATCCTCTTTGAGCATGTCGAGGAACAGGTCCACCGCCTTGTCTTGTTGGTTGCTCAGAAGCAGGTTCATCCCGGCTACGTAATCACGCGATAGCCGGTTTGCCTCGTCCTGCTTAGTTTGTTGAGCATTTCTGCGCCCCATGTACCAGCCGTATGCAGCCGCAACAGGTAACAACAGAAACAACAACTCCAACATATACGATTATTCCTTTACTACCGGCGTACCGGGATTCACAGCAGCCGTGGTAGCAGGCGCGAGTTGATGCTCAAGACGTTTAATTTTCCGCTCCGCACGCGCGAGAGAAACGCGTACGCGCAACCAGAACAGGCCACAAATCAGCCAGCCAATGACAAAACCGGCGGCAAAAAGGATAGCCAGCAACGTCGAAATGCGATATTCGCCCTGGGCAAGCAGATAATTGAAGGTCACCTGCTGATCGTTTTGTGCACCAAGCGTGACCGAAACGACAAAAATCGCCAGCACCAATAAGAAAATGAGTAAATATTTCACATTACTTCCCGTTATGTGGTTGTGAGCGAATAAGTTATGTTCAACTGACTGCATCCAGCCTTATAAACTACCATTTTAGCGTCGGACGCGAAACGGAAATGCGTAACACCTCATACTGATTTAGGGTCTAAACGCAGAATTTCAACTTTCCTGCTCTCTTTCGGCAATTTCCTGCTTCTCTTCGACGGGGGGAGTCAGCGGTCCACAAAGACGTTGCGCAAGCCAGGAAGCGAACGTTACCAGCATCCAGGAGATGAGGGTCGCGACGACCAGATCACGAGGCCAGTGCATTCCCAGCAGTAATCGGCTGCCCATTACACTTGTTGCCCACGCCAGCAGCACGACAATGGTCCAGGTACGACGACGTGGCCAAAGCAAACCGACCCCCAGAAGCGCCCAACTGGCGGCAAACATAGTATGGCCTGATGGGAACGCAAACCCCGTTTCGTTTTGCCAGTGTTTACGTAAAAACACGGGAATGTCCGTCTGATTGATCAATTGTGTTTCCACTAGTCGGCTACGCGCTTTACGTTTGAGACTGTAAAATTCATCGGACTGAATATTATGTGTTTTTTCAAGCCAGACCACAAATGGCCGGGGTTCCTGCACCCGCTCTTTCACCCAGGATTTAACGCCCTGGCCCGCAAGGATCGCGCAGCCCAGAATAGCAAACAGCACAAGCGCGGCTTTTAATCGAAAACGCAGACACCACAAAAACCAGCCGCAGAGAATCACATGCGTAATAATGCCCCAGGGCTGAGTTACGGTCTCCGTCATCCAGTACATTGCGCGCAGCCACGCACCGTTTTCACCCGGCTGCCAGCGCCAGCCGGATATCCATACGGCGACAGGCATGATTAACAGTATTCCCGCACCGACTGTCGTGCGCTTTGCAATAGAAAACATCGCTTCTCCTTTGATCTGTGGCTTCACAATCATAACTGATAAATAACATTTTCGGGAAAAGTGCCAGATTTGTGCGTTTTAACAGCAATGCGTCAGGAGGTGGTTAGTGATGTAAAGCGCGTTGTGGCAAAATAAAGAGATACAAAAGGCCAGTTGTCTGACGGCCAGCATAAATCTGGAGAATCACATGCAGCTTAAACGTGTGGCAGAAGCCAAACTGCCAACCCCATGGGGCGATTTCCTGATGGTGGGTTTTGAAGAACTGGCAACCGGACAGGATCATGTTGCGCTTGTCTATGGAGATATTTCCGGGCAGTTACCGGTTCTGGCGCGGGTCCATTCGGAATGCCTTACGGGTGACGCGCTGTTCAGCTTACGCTGCGATTGCGGTTTCCAGCTTGAAGCGGCATTAACGCATATTGCCGAAGAAGGCCGTGGCGTGTTGCTTTACCACCGCCAGGAAGGTCGCAATATCGGGCTGCTCAATAAGATTCGCGCCTATGCGCTCCAGGATCAGGGCTATGACACCGTCGAAGCAAACCATCAGTTAGGATTTGCTGCCGATGAGCGTGACTTCACCCTGTGTGCTGATATGTTTAAACTGCTGGGCGTGGATGAAGTGCGTCTGTTGACCAATAACCCGCTCAAAGTCGAGATCCTCACCGAAGCCGGTATCAATATCGTGGAACGTGTGCCGCTGATTGTCGGACGCAATCCGAAAAATGCCCACTACCTCGATACCAAAGCCGCGAAAATGGGACACCTGCTGAGCGAGTAGTGCTGACTATGCCGGGTAACGGTCACGCTGCTACCCGGCATCACCACCGTTTAATGCAGCATATTGCGGATCACATAGTGCAGGATGCCGTCATTCTGGTAGTAGGTCAGCTCTGTTGAAGTATCGATACGACAACGACAATTCACCGTCTCTTGCGTACCGTCTGCACGGGTTAATGTCACCGGAATGGTTGCACCAGGTTTGAGCTGATTAAGCCCGGCGATATCCAGTTTCTCTTCCCCGGTCAGTCCCAGCGTTTTACGCGTTGCGCCTTGCGGAAACTCCAGCGGTAAAATGCCCATCCCAATCAGGTTTGAGCGGTGGATACGTTCAAAAGATTCCGCAATCACCACCCGCACACCCAACAGGCGCGGACCTTTTGCCGCCCAGTCGCGACTGGAACCGGAACCGTACTCTTTACCGGCAATGACCGCAAGCGGCGTCCCCTGCTGCTGATAGCGCATTGCTGCATCATAGATAGCAACCACTTCTTCTCCCGGTAAATAACGGGTCATTCCTCCTTCCACACCGGGAACCATTTCGTTACGAATGCGGATATTTGCAAACGTTCCGCGCATCATGACTTCATGGTTGCCACGACGCGAGCCATAAGAGTTGAAGTCCCGCCGCTCTACCCCATGGCTTTGCAGATAACGACCTGCGGGGCTATCGGCTTTAATGCTACCCGCTGGCGAGATATGGTCGGTAGTGACGGAGTCGCCAAGCATGGCCAGAATACGAGCGCCGTGAATATCCTCAACCGGTTTCGGAATCGCGCCCATATCCTCAAAGAACGGGGAGAGACGAATATAGGTAGAATCATTTTGCCAGCCGAAGGTGTCCGAGCTTTCCACCTCAATGGCTTTCCATTCCTGCGTCCCTTCAAACACTTCCGCGTATTCTTTGCGGAACATATCGGTGGAGACTTGCTCGACGGCGCGGGCGATCTCCTGGCTGGACGGCCAGATATCTTTCAGATAGACCGGATCACCTTTACGATCATGACCCAACGGATCCGTGGCCAGATTAATGTTCATGTTACCCGCCAGCGCGTAGGCCACCACCAGAGGCGGTGATGCCAGCCAGTTGGTCTTCACCAGCGGATGGATGCGCCCTTCGAAGTTTCGGTTACCCGACAGCACCGCGCCAACCGTCAGATCCCCCTGCCTGATAGCCTGTTCGATAGGTTCGGGCAGTGGCCCCGAGTTCCCGATACAGGTGGTACAACCGTATCCTACCAGGTTGAACCCCAACTCATCGAGATAAGGTGTCAATTTCGCCTGAGCAAGATAATCAGACACCACTTTAGAGCCTGGCGCCAGTGAGGCTTTCACCCATGGCTGACGTTTTAAACCAGCCTTCACGGCATTTTTTGCCAGCAAACCGGCAGCCATCAGGACGCTGGGATTCGAGGTGTTGGTACACGAGGTAATCGCGGAGATCACGACAGCGCCGTCAGGCAACTCATGTTTTTCACCTTTGAAGACGTATTCTACTGGCTTGCGGTCTTTCTGGGCGGTGTTGAGTTCAAGTTCAGAGCTGGCAGCAAAGGCTTTCGGCACATCACCCAGAGCCACACGGTCCTGAGGACGTTTCGGCCCGGCAAGGCTGGCTTCAACATCATCCATATTCAGTTCAAGCGTACTGGTGAAGACGGGCTCGTCGCCCGGGTTACGCCACATCCCCTGCGCTTTAGCGTAGGCTTCAACCAGGAGAACTTGCTCTTCGCTGCGTCCACTGAGACGCATGTATTCCAGTGTCACGCCATCAATAGGGAAAAAGCCGCAGGTTGCGCCATATTCCGGCGCCATATTGGCGATCGTCGCCCGGTCAGCCAGAGGCAGCGAATCCAGACCGTCGCCGTAAAACTCGACGAATTTTCCTACTACGCCATGCTTGCGCAGCATTTGGGTTACGGTCAACACGAGGTCAGTGGCGGTGATCCCCTCACGTAATTTACCGCTCAGTTTGAACCCCACCACATCAGGAATCAGCATCGAGACGGGCTGGCCCAGCATAGCCGCTTCGGCTTCAATTCCCCCGACGCCCCATCCCAGCACGCCGAGACCGTTGATCATCGTGGTATGTGAGTCGGTTCCTACCAGGGTGTCAGGATAAGCAACCCACTCTTTGTCCTGTAATTCACTCCATACCGCTTTGCCCAGATATTCCAGATTGACCTGGTGGCAAATTCCGGTACCCGGCGGTACGACACTAAAACGGCTGAACGCCTGTTGTCCCCAGCGTAGAAAAACATAGCGCTCGTGATTACGCTCCATTTCAAGGCGAACATTCTCCTCGAAAGCGTCGTCGTCACCAAAATGATCGACAGTGACAGAGTGGTCAATGACGAGGTCAACCGGGGAAAGGGGATTTACTTTAGCAGTATCGCCACCGAGGCGTTTAACCGCTTCACGCATGGCGGCAAGATCGACCACGGCGGGTACGCCGGTAAAGTCTTGCATCAAAACGCGGGCGGGACGGTAAGCGATTTCACGATCGGCATGGGCTGTTTTCAGCCATCCCGCCAGGGCTCGTATATCTTCTTCTGTGACAGAATCGTCATCCTGCCAGCGCAGGAGATTTTCGAGTAACACTTTTAGCGACTTGGGTAGACGCGCAATATCCCCAAGTTCCTTTGCGGCCAGCGGCAAGCTGTAGTAGTGATACGTTTTATTCTCTGCCTGCAACGTGTCCTTACTGGCTTCGCGTAGGGTTGACGACATAAGCTCCTCCTTAATAACAGGGATAGCGAAACCCTGAGGCTTATCAGGATCTGTATTAAAGATAACACAAACATGTCGTAACGTTTTTATAACAACTCAAAAGGCTAAATCTTGATGTCATGCGGGCAAGTGCTGGAGAGTAAAAGCAAAAAACCTCGCCTGGGCGAGGTTTTCATTGATTAGAACAACCATATCCGGATGAGCTCCCCCCAAAACAACAGGGAAAAAGAAAACGCGCTCACCCATGACCAGTATTTAACAGAACGACGATTATTCATCATATACACACCAGAGAATGTACTCATTAAAGATGCGTTGATACGCAATTTATTATTGCTGTGGTGTATTTATTTAGTAGTACACAAGTACACATCAGAGTGACGAGATAATTTCCTCATGACTTCTAATGATAATAATTATTGTTTTGGCACTTCGTCTTCCGCGAAGGTGTCAATAAACGCCTGTTGCTGTGGCGTCAATTTCCAGGACGCCGGTACCGTAGTTGAAGCTTGCGGTTTCGCTGCTTGTGGTTTGTCATGCGGATGACACACTTGCTTCACTGGCTCAGAGCGACCTGTTACAGCCATTTTAACCCCAGAATTTCCAGATAATTAACGCTACCACGACCCAAAAGACGGCAGAACCCAGAAATACCGCCAGCCACGCTTTACGCTTGAGCTGCGGGTCCCTTTGCGGTTCTTCGCTTCCTGATGGCATTGCTAACCTCGTACAATCGACATCACTTATCATTTCAGGCACCAACAATCGGTACAATTAATCATGGATGAGATAAATCCTAAAGAAACTTTAGTCGAAAAGCTAGTGAATTTACGCAACCTGTTCAAAGAATATTTAATCTTTTGACCGCAAATAAATTATTGAAGTGAAAAATTTGCGCGGGGGCAATTTAGTTTCTATGTTTGTCGCAAATTTACGCCAGATTAAGAAACAGGAGGGAAAATCAATCAGGCAAAAGTATGAGTTGAAAATAAGAGAATGATAACGGTAATTCGACTTAGGGAAGGTTAAGGGGCTCCTTTTACTATAAAAGGCTACCCCGCTAATCATTATTTTTCCGGAAGTTTAATGTCCTTAAACATCGCCTCAATATCTTCATTCGAACGTAACGCCACGGCGGCATCAACCACATCACGCGTCAGATGCGGCGCAAAGCGCTGAATGAAATCATACATATAGCTGCGCAAAAACGTGCTGCGGCGAAAGCCTATCTTGGTCGTGCTATGGCTGAAAATTTCCTGCACATCCAGTTTTACCAGATCCGGGTCAGAGATCGGGTCGACAGCCATGCTGGCAATGACCCCCACCCCAAGCCCCAGGCGCACATAGGTTTTGATAACGTCAGCATCGGTCGCCGTAAAGACGATTCGCGGCGATAGCCCAGCCCGGTTGAACGCGGTATCCAGCTCAGAGCGTCCGGTAAAACCAAAGGTGTAAGTGACCAGCGGGTATTGCGCCAACTCTTCAATCGACACCGATGGCTTACCGGCCAGCGGATGGTCGGGGGTAACCACAATCGAGCGATTCCAGTGGTAGCATGGCAGCATCACCAGGTCGTCATAGAGATGCAGTGCTTCGGTCGCGATAGCAAAATCCGCATTGCCTTTGGAGACAGCTTCCGCAATTTGCGTTGGCGATCCCTGATGCATATGTAACGAGACCCGAGGATAACGTTCGATGAATCCCTTAATGACGTTGGGTAGAGCGTAACGCGCCTGCGTGTGGGTGGTCGCAACATAGAGCGAGCCTTTATCCGGCCAGGTATGCTCCCCCGCCACGGATTTAATGGCGTCCACTTTAGAGAGAACTTCACGGGCAATACGGATGATCTCCTGTCCGGCTGGCGTCACCTGAGTGAGGTGTTTACCACTGCGGGCAAAGATCTGGATCCCCAGTTCATCTTCCAGCATGCGAACTTGCTTACTGATGCCTGGCTGGGAGGTGTAAAGACCTTCTGCGGTTGAGGAGACGTTGAGGTTGTGGTTCACCACTTCAACGATATAGCGAAGCTGCTGTAATTTCATGAAAGACCATCCAAATTCGCGCAAACGGGCAATCGCTTAAGACGATTTCATAATAAAAAAAGATTTAACTATAACCACTATATCATTTATATCTTCTATGTATAGATTCGATGAAAAAATAATAACGGTGTAATAAAAAAAGGGCCGGATAACCGGCCCTCGTTTTAACCCATTAATCTTAAAGCTTTATTTTTTGGCTTCCGCCCATTTTCCATCAACGTAAAACGCTGACCAGTTTGTCGCTTTGCCGTCTTTTTCCGACGCAACATACTGCTGCTTTGTTTTACGGCTAAAACGGACAATGGTCTTATTCCCATCCGGATCCTGTTGCGGGGCATCGGCCAGATAACGCAGTTTTTCCGGCAAACGATCGCGGAAGCGATATAACTCTTCCACTAACGGAGCACGCGTTTCGCGTGATTTCGGGAACGTGTTAGCCGCAAGGAAGACCCCGGCAGCGCCATCACGCAGAACGAAATAGGCATCCGATTTTTCGCACGGTAACTCCGGCAACGGTACCGGATCTTCTTTCGGTGGTGCGACTTCGCCGTTACGCAGGATCTTACGCGTGTTTTTGCATTCGTCGTTGGTACAGGCCATGTACTTACCGAAACGTCCCATTTTCAGGTGCATTTCAGAGCCGCATTTCTCACACTCCACCACCGGGCCGTCATAACCTTTAATGCGGAACTCGCCCTCTTCGATTTCATAACCATCGCAGGTCGGGTTATTACCACAAACATGCAGTTTACGTTTCGGATCAATGAGGTAGCTGTCCATCGCCGTACCGCACTTGGTACAACGCCGTTTGGCGCGCAGTGCGTTGGTTTCCGCATCATCGCCTTCCAGAACGTTCAATACTTCGTTTTCTGGTACCAGGTTAATGGTGGTTTTGCAACGCTCTTTTGGCGAAAGGGCATAACCGGAGCAGCCGAGGAACACCCCGGTACTGGCAGTACGGATCCCCATCTTACGACCGCAAGTCGGGCAATCAATACTGGTAAGCACCATCTGATTCGGACGCATCCCGCCTTCATCCGGCTCTCTTTCTGCCTGATCAAGTTGACGAGAGAAATCACCGAAGAAACTGTCCAGCACCTTCTTCCATTCCGCTTCGTGGTTTGCCACCTGGTCGAGACGATCTTCCATCTGCGCGGTGAAATCGTAATTCATCAACTCACGGAAGTTCTCTTCCAGACGGTCGGTAACAATCTCACCCATTTTTTCCGCGTAGAAGCGACGGTTTTCCACGCGCACATAGCCACGGTCCTGAATGGTCGAAATGATTGACGCGTAGGTAGACGGGCGGCCAATGCCACGTTTTTCCAGCTCTTTAACCAGCGACGCTTCACTAAAGCGCGCAGGTGGTTTTGTAAAGTGCTGGGCAGGCGTCAGGTCAATCAGCGACAGGACATCCCCCGTATTTACCGCAGGCAGCGTGCGATCTTCATCGCCTTTACGCAGTGCAGGCATGACTTTCGTCCAGCCGTCAAATCGCAAAATGCGACCGCGTGCTTTCAGACGATAATCACCTGCGCCCACAGTAATAGTGGTGGAGTCGTATTGCGCCGGCGTCATCTGGCAGGCCACAAACTGGCGCCAGATCAGCTGATACAGTTTCTGCGCATCAGTTTCCATGTCTTTCAGGGCGTCAGCTTCAACCCCAACATCGGATGGACGGATCGCTTCGTGCGCTTCCTGCGAATTCTCTTTGCTGGCGTACTGGTTAGCATTTTCCGGCAGGTATTTTTTACCGTACTTGTCACCAATAAACGTGCGCACCATGCTGACCGCATCCTGACTCAGGTTGGTGGAGTCGGTACGCATATAGGTGATGTAACCCGCTTCGTACAAACGCTGGGCCATCATCATGGTTTTCTTCACACCAAAGCCCAGGCGGGTACTCGCCGCCTGCTGCAGCGTGGACGTAATAAAGGGTGCGCCTGGTTTACTGCTGGTCGGCTTATCTTCTCTCTCAAGCACGGTATAACGCGCTTTTTCGAGCAGACTCACGGCCGCCATCGTTTGTTCGCGGTTAACCGGACGGAAAGGTTTATCCCCTTCGTGCGTCACCTGAAGTGGCAGAGAATCGCCACCAGGCGTGGCGGCATTGGCATCAACTTCCCAGTACTCTTCCGGAACGAAAGCTTTAATCTCACGTTCACGCTCAACCACCAGACGCACAGCGACCGATTGTACACGGCCGGCAGACAGGCCACGCGCGATCTTCTTCCACAACAGCGGAGAGACCATGTAACCCACTACGCGGTCCATAAAGCGCCGCGCCTGTTGGGCATTCACACGATCAATGTTCAGTTCGCCCGGCTTTTCGAACGCCTGACGAATTGCATTTTTGGTGATTTCATTAAAAACCACGCGGCTATAGCGCGTTTCATCGCCGCCGATCACTTCCCGCAGGTGCCATGCAATGGCTTCCCCTTCGCGGTCAAGGTCGGTTGCGAGATAGATATGGTCGGCTTTTTCTGCGAGCGATTTCAGCTCAGAAACCACCTTCTCTTTTCCGGGCAGCACTTCATAGTGCGCATCCCAGTTGTGCCATGGGTCAATGCCCATGCGATTGACAAGAGCGCCGCGTTCATCCTTTTTAGGCTTCTTAGCCGTTTTGGTGGAGGCAGAGTCAGCGCTCTTTTTAGGTGCTGAGCCACTGGTCGGCAAATCGCGGATATGACCGACGCTGGATTTCACCACGTAGTCATTACCCAGATACTTATTGATCGTTTTGGCTTTTGCCGGGGACTCAACGATGACGAGAGCTTTACCCATATTCACCTTTACCTAATAAAATTCTTCCAGGAATACGTCGCACATTGATTCACCTTCCGCTGGCGACGAGCCAATGATATTGCGGTGGCGACAATGGATATCAACCCTATATTTGACCATAAGCGAAAGTAATCGCTAGCAGGTGATTGAGTTAACAGGCTTTTTCGCTAGTATACGATACAGCACGACGATTTTACGGTCGAATGTCAAGCAAATCTGTTGCCAGATTGACGAAAGGGTCACACTGTACCTGATAAAATTTGTTACGCAACTTTATTAGCATGCAAAATCGAATAGCGCCAGCACTACCGTAACGGGAAACCCCTTGCCTGTGCAGGGAAAATTTGCCCCTGGGCCGTGTGGGGCGTAAACTTGTTAAATTTTTAAGGAGGGGCGAAATGGAGCCGAATAAGCAACCTATCGATCGTCAGTCTCTGCTTGAGCTGGCAAACCAACTCATTCGCGATCATGAAGACACGCTGTCCGGTATTGAAGCAACCGGTGTAAGCCAGCGCAATGGGGTGCTGGTATTCAGCGGCGAGTATTTTCTGGATGAACAGGGGCTGCCGACCGGGAAAAGCACCGCGGTGTTCAATATGTTCAAATATCTGGCCCATGAGCTGTCTGAAAAATACCATCTGATCGATTAAATAAAAACGCGAGGCCATGGCCTCGCGTTTTTATTAGTACTTGCGTCTACATGAGCGGTTTTTGCCCGCGCTGCCACCAGCGCATCAGCAATCGGTCTGCGCTCTCTGCGGCACTGCCGGTCAAGCGATCGATGAGTTTTTTGCGCTGCTGATAACGCAGGCCGATCACCTCATGGCTCTCAAACAGCCCCAGCAGCAACTCGTCGCTGGTACCCACCGCATCAACCAGACCTTTTTCCAGCGCCTGCGAACCATACCAGTGCTCGCCAGTCGCCACCTGTTCTATATCCAGTTGCGGGCGCATCTGATGGACAAAACCTTTAAACAGGTCATGCGTTTCATTGAGGCTCTCGCGGAATTTCTGCCGCCCCTCTTCGGTGTTTTCACCCAACAGCGTCAGCGTGCGTTTGAACTGCCCGGCAGTATGCAATTCGATGTCAATCTCTTTGCTTTTCAGGAAACGATTGAAGTTAGGGATCTGCGCCACGACGCCAATCGATCCAATAATAGAAAACGGTGCTGCAACAATTTTGTCCGCAACACAAGCCATCATGTATCCCCCGCTGGCGGCAACTTTATCGACTGCGACAGTCAGCGGAACCTGCTTGTCGCGCAGGCGTTGTAACTGAGAAGCCGCCAGCCCGTAGCCATGAACAACGCCACCAGGACTTTCCAGACGGAGAACAACCTGATCTTCTGGCTTGACCAGCGTCAATACTGCGGTGATCTCTTCACGCAGCGCGCCAACTTCATGAGCATCCATGCTGCCTTTGAAGTCCAGCACCCAGGCGCGAGGTTTATCCGCCGAGGCCGTGTCGCCAGACTTTGCTTTGGCTTTTGCCGCTTTCGCGTCCTGTTTGGCTTTTTTCTTTTGGGCTTTATGCCACAGTTTTTGCTGCTGGCTGTCCAGCAGCGCCACGGCCATCTCTTCCTGCATTTCCTTATATTGTTCGCTCATGCGGGTAACGCGTAATTCACCCCGCTGACGTTTGCGCTGTGTCAGATTAACAATAAGAATTGCGACTACCACAATCGCGACGACAACCGTCGCAATTTTGGCTAAAAACAAACCATATTCAGACAGTAATTCCACGCATTCCACCTTGGTTCAGCCACTTAACGATCGCATCCAGTGTACATGAGCCTTCCTGGCACGTCTCGCATTACCCCCTTTCTGGCATTCAGTCGACCAGTTTCAGCATATTCCGCTATACATGATGCCAGCACACGGGAGACTCTCTGCCAGACTGATTGAAATCGCCTTCTATTTCAGGCATAAAGCCAACACGATTTAAAGACGGGTTGAGACCAAGGAGTTAGCGTGCATTATCAGCCACAACGCGACCTGTTGCGAAACCACATTATTCTGGTCACCGGCGCCAGTGACGGCATCGGCAAAGAGGCGGCGCTCACCTATGCTCGCTACGGCGCACGCGTCATCTTACTTGGGCGTAACGAAAACAAATTGCAGTCGGTTGCCGGACAGATAGCCTCCGGGGGCGGTCAGGCTGCCAGCCTCTTCACGCTGGATATGGCCACCTGTACGCCCAATGATTGTCTGCGTCTCGCGGACGAGATTGCTAAACACTATCCACGACTGGACGGCGTACTGCATAACGCTGGCGTACTGGGCGATGTCTGTCCCATGAGCGAACAGCGGCCTGACGTCTGGGATAACGTTATGCAGGTTAACGTCAACGCCACCTTCTATTTGACCCAGGCGCTCCTTCCTTTATTACTCAACGCGGAAAGCGGCTCACTGGTCTTCACATCGTCGAGCGTTGGTCGTCAGGGGCGCGCAAACTGGGGGGCCTATGCCGCCTCGAAATTTGCCACCGAAGGCATGATGCAGGTTCTGGCTGAGGAGTATCAAAATCGCTTAAGGGTCAACTGCATCAATCCGGGCGGTACCCGGACGCAAATGCGCGCCAGCGCCTTTCCGAGCGAAGATCCGCAGAAATTAAAAACGCCAGCCGATATTATGCCGCTCTATTTATGGCTGATGGGCGATGACAGCCGTCGCAAAACCGGCATGAGTTTTGATGCTCAGCCAGGACGAAAACCGGGGATATCACAATGAGTGAAGAACGTTATCAGCAACGCCAGCAGCGGGTGAAGGAAAGAGTCGATGCCCGCGTGGCGGCGGCACAGGAAGAGCGCGGCATCATTATTGTCTTTACCGGCAATGGTAAAGGCAAAACTACCGCTGCATTTGGCACCGCCGCACGTGCCGTTGGCCATGGAAAGAAGGTCGGTGCGATTCAGTTTATTAAAGGTACCTGGCCAAATGGCGAGCGCAATCTACTGGAACCGCATGGAGTCGAATTTCAGGTGATGGCAACCGGGTTCACCTGGGACACGCAGAACCGCGAGAGCGATACGGCCGCCTGCCTTGAAGTGTGGGCGCATGCGCAGCGTATGCTGGCCGACGAATCGCTGGATATGGTGGTACTCGACGAGTTGACCTATATGGTGGCCTACGATTACCTGCCGCTGGAAGCCGTGCTTGATGCGCTGGACAATCGCCCGATCAACCAGACGGTGATCATCACCGGACGCGGCTGCCATCGCGATATTCTGGAGATTGCTGATACGGTCAGCGAGCTGCGCCCGGTAAAACATGCTTTCGAAGCCGGCGTAAAGGCACAGATAGGTATCGACTATTAAGACACCGCGGGCTGCGGCGTTGCGCTACGGCCCTGTCTCGATTTTATCATCCGCGTCATCCGCGTAACAACGTCTTTAACGTGACACTGTCACGGCCTTTCACCATGTAGAATCATTTCTGACGGTCTGGCTGAAATCATCACATGCGTAGAAAAAAGACGTTTCCGGCAAATTAACCGGAAACGTGAGAGGATTAGCCGTTGTTGCTACGCCCACCGGAGCGACGGTTGCCGGACGTCTGACGATTGCCTGATACCTGGCTGTGACGCTTCACTGCACGACGGATCTGATTGGCTTTCATGCGACGACGATCTTTTTCGACCGCCACTTTTGATGCGGTTTCCGGCGTCAGCCCTACCAGTTCGCGCAGGTAGTTGGTTTGGGCCAGATCCAGCTCAGTATACCCACCACGCGGCAGCCCTTTCGGCAGCGGAATGTCACCGTAGCGCACGCGAATAAGGCGGCTAACCTGCACGCCAACCGCTTCCCACAGGCGACGCACTTCGCGGTTACGTCCTTCGGTCAGGGTCACGTTATACCACTGGTTAATCCCTTCACCACCGCTGAATTTAATGGTTTTGAATGCTGCCGGGCCATCTTCCAGTTGGACGCCACGCGACAGTTCGCGCACTTTGGCCTCTTCAATCTGGCCGAACACACGCACCGCATATTCACGTTCCACTTCACGGCTGGGGTGCATCAGGCGATTCGCGAGCTCACCGTCGGTGGTGAACAGCAGCAGACCACAGGTGTTGACGTCAAGACGGCCAACCGCAATCCAACGGGCGCCGCGCAGTTTTGGCAGACGGTCAAAAACGGTCGGACGGCCTTCCGGATCGTTACGCGTGCACAACTCGCCTTCAGGTTTGTAATACGCCAGCACGCGGCAGATTTGTTCAGCGGACTCTTTCACCGAAATCAGATGCCCGTCGATACGAATTTTCAGCGCCTGGGTCACTTCAACGCGATCGCCCAGCGTGGCAATCTTGCCGTCTACGCTCACGCGGCCTGCTTCGATGATGGTTTCTATTTCACGGCGGGAACCGTGGCCAGCTCGCGCCAGCACTTTCTGTAATTTTTCGCTCATAGAGCTTCCTCGGGTGTCGCCTTCACAGGCGTCGAATAGGGTCATCAGGCCACTGCGGCGCCTGTGAAATGGCCGCGTAGTATAGCGGCTTGCTTCATTATAGGAAAGGTTTAACGTCGCCGACGCCTTCACGAATAACAACCGGGGAATCATCCGTAAGATCGACAACCGTTGTCGGTTGCTGTCCCAGATAACCGCCATGGATAATCAAATCCACCAGCTTTTCCAGACGATCTTTAATTTCATCAGGATCGGACTCGGTAAATTCGCTCCCGGGCAGCATTAGCGAGGTAGAAAGCATCGGCTCGCCAAGGGTATCGAGCAACGCCAGCGCAATCGGGTTCGCCGGGACACGCAGGCCGATGGTTTTACGTTTTTCCTGCAACAGGCGACGCGGCACCTCTTTCGTTCCTTTCAGGATAAAGGTGTAATTGCCTGGGGTGTTATTTTTAATCAGACGAAAAGCCACATTGTCGACGAACGCATAGGTCGACAGCTCAGACAAGTCGCGGCACATCAGGGTAAAGTTATGGCCATCAGGCAATTGACGGATGCGGCAAATACGCTCCATCGCCCCTTTGTCTTCAATTTTACAGCCTAACGCATACCCTGAATCGGTTGGGTAAACAATCACCCCGCCTTTACGGACAATCTCAACCGCCTGATTAATCAGACGCGGTTGAGGGTTTTCCGGATGAATATAAAAAAACTGACTCATACTTCCCTCTCTTCACTGTTTTGCGGCTGCTCCCATTTGCGCCAGACGCCCTCCACATCAGCGGGTAGCCAAAGCTTGCGCCCCAGCTCAATCCATGCGCATGGCTGATGGAAATCCGATCCCTGGGAGGCCAGTAAACCGAACTGGCGGGCATACTCGGCGAGCTGTTTACGCTCATTGGGAGCCTGCTGGCATTGGGCAACTTCCATCGCCTCTCCGCCACTCTGGGCAAAATGCGCCAGCAGTCTTTTCAACCATTTAGCGGAGAGATCGTATCGGCCCGGATGGGCCAGCACCGCCGTTCCGCCAGAATGATGAATCACTTCAATAGCTTGTTCTATTGTACACCACTGTGGTGGAACATATCCGGTTTTCCCGCGCGCAAGATACCTTTTGAATACATCCGCCATACTGGAGGCTTTACCGCACTCCACCAGAAAACGGGCAAAATGTCCGCGCGTGACGGCAGCCCCCTGCGCCAGTCGCTGCGCGCCTTCCCAGGCGCCCGGGATATGGGCCTTTTCCAGGCGCTCAGCAATCAGCCTGCCGCGCTGCTGGCGCCGCTCATGCTGCTCCTGTAAAAATGAACATAACGCTGGATTTTCAATATCGATATTCAGGCCCACGATGTGAATCTCGTGATTTTCCCAGACGGTGGAAATCTCCACACCGGCTATCAATGTCAGTGCCAGCCCGGTGCGTTCAATTTCTTCACGCGCAGCGGGAATAGCGGCTGTCGTATCGTGATCGGTAATCGCCAGGGTTCCCACACGCATTGCAACCGCACGGTGGACCAGTTCTTGTGGGGTCAGGACGCCATCAGAGGCAATAGTGTGGCTGTGCAGGTCATAAATCACTGCGTAATTCGTGTCGCTCAAAAGCGGCTCCCATGGCCGATAAAACAATAACTGTGCCCTATCATAACGTTCTGCGGCGATTTTCTGAAATCGAGGGTTGACTTTCCTTGCGCGAACCAGTTAACTAGTACGCAAGTTCACTCCACGAGGTATCCCTGATGAATATGCATTTTTCCGTTAACCGCTGGTGGCGCACTCCCTGACATTGGGCAGTGTTTCACGTGCGTATTCAGCACACCGATACCCGGCCCGCCAACTGAGCGGGCTTTTTTTTGAACATATTTATGAGAGCAACTATGCAAACGCAAAAACCGACACTTGAATTGCTCACCAGCAACGCGCTGTACCGGGAGAACCCGACCGCGTTATTCCATCAACTGTGTGGTGCACGCCCGGCAACGTTGTTGCTGGAATCCGCCGATATCGACAGCAAAAATGATTTAAAAAGCCTGCTGCTGGTGGATAGTGCGCTGCGCATTACCGCTTTGGGTGACACTGTCACTATTCAGGCCTTAACCCAAAATGGTGCTTCACTGTTGCCGCTGCTGGATGCCGCACTTCCGGCAGGGGTTGAGAACACCATCCAGAAAGATTCTCGCGTATTACGTTTTCCGCCGGTCAGCACCCTGCTCGATGAAGATGCGCGCCTGTGCTCACTCTCTGTTTTCGATGCCTTCCGTCTGCTACAGGGGCTGGTTGATGTCCCGACTGACGAGCGCGAAGCCATGTTCTTCGGCGGCCTGTTTGCCTACGACCTGGTGGCCGGGTTTGAAGATTTACCTGCACTGAGTCATGACCGCCGCTGTCCGGACTACTGCTTTTATCTGGCAGAAACCTTACTGGTGATCGACCATCAGAAGCGTCACACCCGCATTCAGGTGAGTCTGTTTTCCACCGATGCCAACGAAAAAGCGCGTCTGACGCAGCGCATTGAAACACTGCATGAACAGCTAAACGTACCGCCAGCGCCATTGCCGGTTGAATCCGTCAGCACTATGCGTTGCGACTGCAACCAGAGCGATGAAGAGTACGGCGCGGTTGTGCGTCAGATGCAAAAAGCGATTCGCGCCGGTGAGATTTTCCAGGTCGTTCCGTCCCGCCGCTTCACCCTGCCGTGCCCGTCACCGCTGGCTGCCTATGAAGTGCTGAAAAAGAGCAACCCAAGTCCGTACATGTTCTTTATGCAGGACAGCGATTTCGCTCTGTTTGGCGCATCGCCGGAAAGCTCGCTCAAATATGACGCCACCTCGCGCCAGATAGAAATCTACCCTATTGCCGGGACACGCCCACGCGGTCGTCGCGCTGACGGTTCGCTGGACCGGGATCTGGACAGCCGTATTGAACTCGAAATGCGTACCGACCATAAAGAGTTATCCGAGCACCTGATGCTGGTTGATCTCGCACGTAACGATCTGGCGCGAATTTGTACTCCGGGCAGCCGTTATGTCGCGGATCTGACCAAAGTCGACCGCTACTCCTTCGTTATGCACCTGGTGTCGCGTGTGGTCGGTGAATTGCGCCAGGATCTCGATGTACTGCACGCCTATCGCGCCTGTATGAACATGGGCACGCTGAGCGGCGCGCCGAAAGTACGCGCCATGCAATTGATTGCCGATGCGGAAGGCTCCCGCCGCGGCAGTTATGGCGGTGCCGTGGGCTATTTCACCGCCCATGGCGACCTCGATACCTGCATTGTGATTCGTTCTGCCTGGGTCGAAGACGGTGTTGCCACCGTTCAGGCAGGCGCTGGCGTGGTACTGGATTCGGTACCGCAATCAGAAGCCGATGAAACACGTAATAAAGCCCGCGCGGTTCTGCGCGCCATTGCTAAAGCGCATAACGCTCAGGAGACGTTCTGATGGCTGACATTCTGCTGCTCGATAATATCGACTCATTTACCTACAACCTTGCCGATCAATTACGCGCCAGCGGGCATAACGTGGTGATTTACCGTAACCATGTCCCGGCACAAACCCTGATTGACCGCCTGGCGACCATGAAAAACCCGGTGCTAATGCTCTCGCCAGGACCAGGGGCCCCCTCGGAAGCGGGTTGCATGCCTGAGTTGCTGACGCGCATGCGCGGCAAATTGCCGATAATCGGCATCTGTCTGGGACACCAGGCGATTGTGGAAGCCTACGGCGGCTATGTCGGTCAGGCAGGCGAAATTCTGCATGGCAAAGCCTCCAGTATTGAACATGACGGCCAGGCAATGTTTGCCGGCCTGGCGAACCCGCTACCGGTGGCGCGCTACCATTCACTGGTAGGCAGCAACATTCCGGCAGGGTTAACTATCAACGCGCACTTTAACGGCATGGTCATGGCTGTGCGTCATGATGCGGATCGCGTCTGTGGTTTCCAGTTCCATCCGGAATCTATTCTGACCTCACAGGGAGCCCGTTTGCTGGAACAAACTCTGGCATGGGCGCTGCAAAAACTGGAGCAGACCAATACGCTTCAACCGGTACTGGAGAAACTGTATCAGGCGCAAACACTGAGCCAGCAAGAAAGCCACCAGCTCTTCTCTGCCGTTGTGCGCGGCGAACTGAAACCTGAGCAACTGGCCGCGGCGCTGGTGAGTATGAAAGTACGTGGTGAGCACCCGAATGAAATTGCCGGGGCGGCCACCGCGTTACTGGAAAATGCCGCGCCGTTCCCGCGCCCGGATTATCCGTTCGCCGACATCGTGGGCACCGGTGGCGACGGCAGCAACAGTATCAATATTTCAACAGCCAGTGCGTTTGTTGCGGCAGCCTGCGGTCTCAAAGTCGCAAAACACGGTAACCGCAGCGTTTCCAGCCGTTCCGGATCCTCCGATTTACTGGCCGCTTTCGGTATTAACCTGGATATGAACGCCGACAAATCCCGCACTGCGCTGGATGAGCTGGGCGTGTGTTTCCTGTTCGCGCCGAAGTACCACACCGGGTTCCGCCACGCGATGCCGGTGCGCCAGCAGCTCAAAACACGCACCCTGTTTAACGTGCTGGGGCCCCTGATTAACCCGGCGCACCCACCGTTGGCGTTGATTGGCGTGTACAGCCCGGAGCTGGTGCTGCCGATTGCCGAAACTCTGCGCGTACTGGGTTATCAGCGTGCGGCCGTTGTGCACAGCGGTGGCATGGATGAAGTTTCCCTCCATGCCCCGACGGTAGTGGCCGAATTGCGCGATGGCGAGATCAAGAGCTACCAGCTGACTGCTGCCGATTTCGGCCTGACGCCGTATCATCAGGAGCAACTGGCAGGCGGTACGCCGGAAGAAAACCGTGACATTCTGACACGCTTACTACAAGGTAAAGGTGAAGCCGCCCATGAGGCCGCCGTTGCTGCAAATGTCGCCATGTTGATGCGTTTACATGGAGAAGAAGATTTGCAAGCCAACGCGCAGAAAGTTCTGCAGGTGCTGCACAGCGGCGCCGCCTATGACAAAGTCACCGCACTTGCGGCAAGAGGGTAAAGAATGCAAACCGTATTAGCAAAAATCGTCGCGGATAAGGCGATTTGGGTAGCCGCCCGCAAGGAGCAGCAGCCGCTGGCCAGTTTTCAGAATGACGTGGTGCCGAGCACCCGTCGCTTCTACGACGCCCTGCAGGGTACGCGCACCGCGTTTATCCTGGAATGCAAAAAAGCCTCCCCGTCTAAAGGGGTGATTCGCAATGATTTCGACCCGGCGCGCATCGCTGGGGTGTACAAGCATCATGCGTCGGCGATCTCTGTGCTGACCGACGAGAAATATTTCCAGGGTAGCTTTGATTTTCTGCCCATCGTCAGCCGCATCGCGCATCAGCCAATTCTGTGTAAGGACTTCATTATCGACCCTTACCAGATTTATCTGGCGCGCTTTTACCAGGCCGATGCCTGTCTGTTGATGCTCTCGGTACTGGATGATGAGCAATACCGCCAGCTTTCTGCCGTTGCCCACAGCCTGGACATGGGCGTACTGACAGAAGTCAGCAACGAAGAAGAGCTGGAACGCGCTATCGCGCTTGGTGCGAAAGTGGTCGGCATCAATAACCGCGACCTGCGCGATCTGTCCATTGATCTGAACCGTACGCGTCAGTTGGCGCCGCGCCTCGGCGTTGGAGTCACGGTTATCAGCGAGTCAGGCATTAATACTTATGCCCAGGTGCGTGAGCTGAGCCATTTCGCCAACGGTTTCCTGATTGGTTCCGCGCTGATGTCTCATGACGATCTTGACGCTGCCGTGAAACGCGTCCTGCTTGGTGAGAATAAAGTTTGTGGTCTGACACGTGCGCAGGATGCCCGTGTCGCCCATGAAGCAGGCGCGATTTATGGCGGTCTGATTTTCGTCGCCTCATCCCCCCGAGCTGTCGACGTCGCGCAGGCCCGTACGGTGATGGCCGGCGCGCCGCTCCAGTATGTTGGCGTGTTCCGAAATGCCCCTGTCGAAACCGTGTCGGCAAACGTCGAGCAACTGGGATTAGTCGCCGTACAGTTACACGGCAGTGAAGACCAGAACTACATCGACACGTTGCGTAAGCAATTGCCGGACAGCGTGCAAATCTGGAAGGCCCTGAGTGTGGGCGACACCCTGCCAGCCCGCGACCTGAACCACGTCGATAAATATCTATTTGATAACGGTCAGGGCGGCAGCGGTAAGCGTTTTGACTGGAGCCTGTTATCAGGGCAAACGCTGGACAACGTCCTGCTTGCTGGCGGGCTTGGCGCAGATAACTGCGTAGAAGCGGCAAAAACCGGCTGTGCCGGACTCGATTTCAATTCAGGCGTAGAGTCTGAACCCGGGAAGAAAGACGCCGAAAAAGTGGCCTCGGTATTCCGAACTTTACGCGCTTATTAAGGAAGAAAATCATGACGACATTATTAAACCCCTATTTTGGTGAGTTTGGCGGCATGTATGTGCCGCAAATCCTGATGCCTGCACTGCGTCAGCTGGAAGAAGCCTTTGTCAGCGCGCAAAAAGATCCCGAGTTTCAGGCTCAGTTCACCGATTTACTGAAAAACTACGCTGGTCGCCCGACCGCGCTGACCAAATGTCAGAACATCACCGAGGGTACCAAAACCACCCTGTACCTTAAGCGTGAAGATCTGCTGCACGGCGGCGCGCATAAGACCAACCAGGTGCTGGGTCAGGCACTGCTGGCGAAGCGGATGGGCAAGACCGAAATCATCGCCGAAACTGGCGCGGGTCAACATGGTGTGGCCTCGGCGCTCGCCAGCGCCCTGCTCGGCCTGAAATGCCGTATCTACATGGGCGCGAAAGATGTGGAGCGCCAATCGCCAAACGTTTTCCGGATGCGTTTAATGGGGGCGGAAGTGATCCCGGTGCATAGTGGCTCCGCTACCCTGAAAGATGCCTGTAACGAAGCGCTGCGTGACTGGTCTGGTAGCTACGACACCGCGCACTACATGCTCGGTACTGCTGCAGGTCCACATCCCTTCCCGACCATTGTGCGCGAATTCCAGCGGATGATTGGTGAAGAGACCAAAGCGCAGATCCTCGAAAAAGAAGGCCGTCTGCCGGATGCCGTGATCGCCTGCGTGGGCGGTGGTTCAAATGCGATCGGGATGTTTGCCGATTTCATTGAAGAGACCAGCGTAGGCCTTATCGGGGTAGAACCTGCCGGACACGGCATCGAGACCGGTGAACATGGCGCGCCGCTCAAGCATGGCCGCGTGGGGATCTATTTCGGTATGAAATCGCCAATGATGCAGACCGATGAAGGGCAGATTGAGGAATCTTACTCTATCTCCGCGGGACTGGATTTCCCGTCCGTGGGGCCGCAACACGCTTATCTGAACAGCACTGGTCGTGCGGATTATGTCTCCATCACCGATGACGAGGCGCTCGAGGCCTTTAAGACGCTGTGCCGCCACGAAGGGATCATCCCGGCGCTGGAGTCCTCCCATGCCCTGGCCCATGCGCTGAAAATGATGCGTGAAAACCCGGAAAAAGAGCAGTTGCTGGTGGTAAACCTGTCTGGCCGTGGAGATAAAGACATCTTCACCGTACACGATATTTTGAAAGCGCGAGGGGAAATCTGATGGAACGCTACGAGACACTGTTTAAGCAATTGAAGGAACGCAAGGAAGGCGCATTTGTTCCCTTTGTCACGCTGGGCGATCCCTCGCCTGAACAATCGCTGAAAATTATCGATACACTGATTGAAGCGGGTGCCGATGCCCTGGAATTAGGGATCCCGTTTTCCGACCCACTGGCAGACGGCCCGACCATTCAGAACGCAACGCTGCGCGCCTTTGCCGCGGGCGTCACACCGAGCCAGTGTTTTGAAATGCTGGCCGCGATTCGCCAAAAACACCCGACGATCCCAATTGGCCTGCTGATGTACGCCAACCTGGTGTTCAGTCGCGGTATTGATGAGTTTTATGCTCAGTGCGAAAAAGCGGGCGTCGACTCCGTGCTGGTCGCCGACGTGCCGGTAGAAGAATCTGCTCCATTCCGTCAGGCCGCACTGCGTCATAATGTTGCGCCGATCTTCATCTGCCCGCCAAACGCCGATGACGAGTTGCTACGTCAAATTGCTTCGCACGGTCGCGGCTACACCTACCTGCTCTCCCGCGCCGGGGTAACCGGCGCCGAAAACCGCGCTGCACTGCCGTTACATCATCTGGTCGAAAAACTGACCGAGTATAATGCCGCGCCGCCGTTACAGGGGTTTGGCATCTCTGCACCGGATCAGGTGACTGCGGCAATTGACGCCGGTGCTGCCGGGGCGATTTCAGGTTCGGCAATCGTCAAGATTATTGAGAAGAACGTGGATAAACCTGCCGCGATGCTTGAAGAGCTTGGCGCATTTGTCCGGTCGATGAAAGCGGGTACCCGTCAGTAATTCTCTCTAACGCCCGGCACGTCGCCGGGCGTTTTTCACTCACTCCGTGAAAGGGTGCGTGCGTATTTCTCCACCAGCCGAAACAGATCCTGCACTTCCTGCGCCGTCCAGTTTTCAAACGTGGCATTCATCATCTGCTGACGCGCCACATCAATTTTCAGGGTCATCGCTTTACCCGCCTCGCTGACCGATACCGCGCTGACGCGCCTGTCCTCAGGGTTACTCGTCTTTTGTACCAGCCCCACCCGATTTGCCAGGTCGACCACACCGAGTGGCCCAAAGCGTTCAATTGCCACCAGCAAGGGAAAGAGCGTCTGATCCAGATTAATGTCTGCCTTAGGCATCAACTCTACATCGCGTAAGGGATGATTCATCACGCTTTTGCCTTCCCTCGCGCTCCCTGGGGAAGTATGGCGGAGCAGGCGCCTGTCGCCCTGAACCATTGCATAGCGTTGCCGGACGAGCTGGATAGCGTTACCGCCGCAGCCATGGCCAATCCGGGGACGTCAGCCTGGGCCACGCGGGAAAACTCGCTGTACAAATCGCTCGTTATCCTGGAGCCAGAAAAATCATTATGACCGGGCGTAATCCTCAGGCAGTGGCGCAGGCGGGTGGTGATGTGGCGATTTGTCTCAACGAGGATGACACCTCGCTTCGCGAACAACTGGCGGCGCAATTCGCCAACGGTATCGATGTGGTGGTGGATTATCTGTGGGGTACGAGCGCCGAAAACATACTGATGGCGGCCGCCAAAACCAAAAGCGCGCTGCGTTATGTGCAGGTCGGTTCACTTTCCGGTGGCGAAATCACCCTGCCCGGTGCCTTTTTACGTTCCGCCCCGATTCAACTGATGGGAAGTGGAAACGGTATCCTTACGCTGTCGCAATTGTTAACTGCAACACAATCTTTATTCGCCGCCGCCGTACCAGGGCAGTTCTCCATTGCCTGCATGCCGCTGCCGCTCAATAATGTCGCGGATGTGTGGGACACGGATGACAGTTAAAAACGAAGCGTATTCATCATCCGTTAGACGCTACTGTCTTTAATGGTAAGGATATCCAGATGTTTAATAAAGCCGCCTTAATAAGAGGCTGGTTTACCGTTGCCACTATTTTCACCTGTTTTACCCTTGGCAGTTATATTGGGCATTACTATTTTGCCGGTTCACGTATTCCCTGGGTCATAGGGGTTATTGTCGCGATGGCTATCAACTGGGGATCGTATGGCATGTTGAAAAAACTAACATGATCGTATCGTTGATAAAAACTGGCCACCATGAGGCCAGTTTTTATATAACGCTTGTCAGAAGCGATAGCCAGCTGCAAACATAAAGACCCACGGATCGAGACGCGTACTCACGCTTTGCTGTGCGCCCCCCGCTTTAAAGCGGACGTCAGTATCAATATCCATGTACCAGACCGAGGCATTAATCAGCCAGTTGCGGTTAATTAAGTAATCCACCCCAACCTGTCCTGCCGCGCCCCAGGAATTTTTCAGACTCAAATCAGACAGTCCTGCCGATTTACCCGTATCGTTGAATTTTTCATCAAAGAACATGGTGTAGTTGATACCGGCGCCAATATAAGGGCGGACTTTACTTGCGGCATCGCCAAAATACCATTGTGCCATCAGTGTCGGAGGTAAATGGTGAACGGTCGCGATATCACCCGTTGGGCCCGTTCCTACTTTATGGCGAAATGGCGTCGCCGCCAGTAATTCCACGCCAACGTTGTCGGTTGCCATATACGTCATGGTCAGGCCAAGCTGGGTATTATTATCGACGTTAAAACTCCCCAGACTCCCTAACACATTATCTGACCCCGCCGTCGGCCTGACGGTTGCGGTACCGGCACGCACGAAGAATTCACCCGCTTCATGCGCATAGGCACCTGCGGAAAGACTACTCAGGATCAATGTTGCCACGGCTAATTTATTCATATCCACTCCATGTATGTGGTTTTTCATAGGCGCCGTGAATATACCTATAAATAAGTACACCGTGATCCAATCTGGATCACATTACATTCGCTAATTTAACATTTATTGATCTGAATTAATTTTGACTGTCATTCGCAACACTTAACTTTTGTATTCACATCAATTTTTCCGTTTAAACTTGCCAAAAATATCGTCATCGCTCCCTCTTGCGGACATGTGCCCGTGGGTCTACTTTTATCAACTCATAATTTGAATTGATGCGTAGTGATTGCAGGTGTGCCATGAGTGATCTCAACCCGTGCATGTCGTGCGGAGCCTGTTGTGCTTATTTTCGTGTCTCTTTCTACTGGGCCGAGGCGGATGATGCTGGCGGCACAGTCCCGGCTCACCTAACCGAGCCTGTCACACCATTTTTACGCTGTATGTGCGGAACCAATCAGAAGCAAAGCCATTGTGTCGCGCTGGAAGGCGTGCCGGGTGAATCAGCGCGTTGCCGCATTTATGAGCAACGTCCGTCTCCATGCCGTGAATTTATGATGTCGGGCGAGAATAACGAGGCAAATGAGGCCTGCGATCGCGCCCGTGCGTATTACGGATTACCGCCGCTTTACAAAGATATGCTTTTCCATACATCTACGGAGGCTGCCACCGATGACGCTTTCAGGGTACAATTGTGATGAATTTAACATTGCAGAACTCAAGGAGAGTGCATGTCTATCACGGCGGAATCCGTTTACCGTGACACGGGGAATTTTTTTCGTAATCAGTTTGTTACCATTTTGCTGATTGCACTTCTATGTGCATTTATTACAGTGCTGTTAGGGCGCGTCTTTTCGCCCAGCGAAGCCCAGCTTTCGATCCTGGGTGAAGGCAATTATCTGACGGAAAGCACCGGGTTGTTCGACTTGGTGCGTAACATGACGCCAGAACAGCAGCAGGTATTATTGCACTTATCAGCGGCTGCCACGTTCTCCGGTTTGATCGGAAATGCCATTCTGGCGGGCAGCGTGTTGATGATGATTCGGATGATCTCAGCAGGGCAACGCGTCAGCGCGCTTCGTGCCATCGGAGCCAGTGCGCCAGTTTTGCCCGCGCTGTTTGTCCTGTTCATACTGACAACCTTTTTGGTTCAACTTGGCATGATGTTCATCTTCGTACCCGGCGTCATACTGGCCATTCTTTTGGCATTCGCGCCAGTGATGATCGTCCAGGATAAAGCGGGGGTGTTTACGTCGATGCGCGGCAGTATGCGCCTGGGTTGGGACAACATGCGTCTGGTCGCGCCTGCGGTGATCGGTTGGTTGATAGCGAAAATTGCCCTGATGATGTTTGCGCACAATTTAGCGTTTCTCACGCCTGAAATCGGTGCGGTGGTCGCCAACACGGTAAGCAACATGATATCTGTAGCGTTGCTCATTTATCTGTTTCGCCTGTATATGCTGATACGTCAGTGATTTTTCGCCTGCGAAAGCGGGTAATTTAACGGAATCGTAGAATGAAGCAGTTTCTTGATTTTCTTCCACTGGTAGTGTTTTTCGCGTTTTACAAGCTGTATGACATTTATGCAGCGACGACAGCCCTGATCATCGCCACAGCCGTTGTTCTGATTTACAGCTGGGTGCGTTACCGCAAAGTTGAAAAGATGGCCCTGATTACGTTTATCCTGGTGGCCGTGTTCGGTGGGCTGACGGTATTCTTCCATAATGACGAATTTATTAAATGGAAAGTCACGGTCATCTACGCCCTGTTTGCAGGTGCGCTGTTGTTTAGCCAGTGGGTCATGAAAAAACCGCTTATCCAGCGCATGCTGGGTAAAGAGCTCACGCTGCCGCCGGTGGTTTGGGAACGACTGAACCTCGCCTGGGCGCTGTTTTTCATCCTCTGTGGTCTGGCGAATATCTATATCGCCTTCTGGCTACCGCAGAATATCTGGGTGAATTTCAAAGTGTTTGGTTTAACCGCACTGACGCTCATCTTTACCGTTTTAAGCGGCGTCTATATTTATCGCCATATGCCGCAGGACGATAAACCCTGAGTCGCACGCAAAAAGCCGGGAGTTGCCCGGCTTTTTTCCCATATATCAGCTTATCTAATTGTTTTTAGCTATAAATCCATAGTAGCATCCCGCCAGAATTCCCCCTTTTTTATTAATGAGATGATCATGTCTAACACTCAGGATGCACCGCAGGGCGAACTTGTCCTGCGCACACTGGCGATGCCGGCGGATACCAACGCAAACGGTGATATTTTTGGCGGCTGGCTGATGTCACAAATGGATATGGGCGGTGCGATTCTTGCTAAAGAGATAGCTCATGGACGTGTCGTCACGGTCCGTGTGGACGGCATGAGTTTCCTGCGTCCGGTCGCTGTGGGCGATGTGGTGTGCTGTTATGCGCGTTGCGTGAAGCGCGGAAATACGTCGATCACCATCAACGTCGAAGTCTGGATTAAAAAGGTCGCCTCAGAGCCTATCGGTCAACGTTATAAGGCCACGGAGGCACTGTTTATTTATGTCGCCGTAGATAACGACGGTAAACCGCGCCCACTCCCGGCGCAGGCATAAAAAAAGCCTCCATCGGAGGCTTTATTGCTTAATCCATTGTCGCGCCACCATCCATGCGGAAGATGATATTGACCGTGATACCGGTGCCCGGTCTACCTGGTTCATAACGCCATTTACGCATGGCCGTTTTCACATCACGTTCAAACATATTCGCTGGTTGCGCTGAAAGAATTTCCACGTTGTCGATACGCCCGTCCGCTAATACGTCAAATTTCACACGAACATGTCCCTCAATACGCAGCGTTTCTGCACGTGGCGGATATTGAGGCTGAGTACGGCTTAATGCCCGCGGAGCTGCCGGGACCGACGGCGCCGGTTTGCTGGTGCTGGCTGGAGCGCTTTTCATCACCGGGCGCGGCGGAGTATTACTTTCGACCGATGTCGCCGGGCGGGGTTCGGCTGGTTTTGCCTCCCGTTTAGGCTGCTCAACCTTTTTCTCCGGTTTCGGCTTCGGTTTGGGTTTTGGCTTTGGTTCAGGTTTGTGGATGACCACCGGCGCCTCTTTGGGTGGCTCCGGAACGGGCTCGGGCTCGGGTTCGGGTTCCACGACGGGTTCTGGTGGCGGCTGCACCGCCTGCGGCGGCTCCAGCTCGGCCGGTGTCACCATAGTCACCGTAATCGGCGAAGCAGGTGCCGGTAATTCAATAACCTGATGTACCGAGGCATACAAGATGGCCGCCACAATAGCGCCATGCATACCGACGGACAACAGTGTCGGCCAGGGAAAGCGACGGGGTAAATCAAGGGCCATTGAAGTCATAATCGTTTCAGTTGAAAAAGCAAAGCTAGATTCTAAATGCAAATAGCAATCATATTCAACCAGCCAACGCATCTGACCGTTTTTTTGCGCGTTTTCGGTTAAAAAAAGCACACAATGAAAAGGGATACCTTTCTACCTTCATCTTTGCGTTGCAGGTATTTATGGATTCACATAACGTAATGGTTTTCTCATGGTGAAGGAGCCCTACCCGTGCTTTACGTTATTTTCTCGCAGGACGTCGCTGATTCTCTCGAAAAACGCCTATCCGTGCGCCCTGCTCACCTGGCGCGCCTGCAAATGTTGCATGATGAAGGTCGCTTATTCACGGCAGGCCCCATGCCAGCCGTTGACAGTAACGATCCGGGTGCTGCGGGTTTTACCGGCTCTACCGTTATCGCGGAATTTGAATCTCTGGAAGCGGCACAGGCCTGGGCCGATGCTGACCCGTATGTTGCGGCAGGGGTTTACCAGCAGGTCACCGTGAAACCGTTTAAAAAAGTATTCTGATTTGCCGGAAACAATAAAGGGGTAAGAATACACATTACCCCTTATTTTACCGGCCTTTAATGGGCGATGGTTTTCGAGAACACATTAATGATTACCACGCCTGCAATAATTAATCCCATCCCCAGCATCGCCGGAAAATCCAGTTTCTGCCCATGCATAACCCAGCCGACGGTACCAATTAATACGATGCCTGCCCCGGACCAGATTGCGTAAATTATTCCGGTAGGTATGGTGCGCATAGGAATGGTCAGGCACCAGAAGGCAATACAATAGCCGACAATACTGATAATGCTGGGTACCAGACGGGTAAAACTATCAGACGATTTAAGCGCAGTGGTCGCGATGACTTCGGAGATAATCGCAAGGGCGAGAAAAATAATGGCTTCTTTATTCATGGTTATCCACTGACAAATTAACGTTTACTTAGCGCAAGACGCGTTGCGAAGAGCAAAAACACAACACCGGTTGTGCGATCCATCCAACGTATAACGGCTTCTTTACGTAAAAATGATGACAACGGGCGCGTCGCCGCAATTAATGTTGTCGACCATACGGTTCCCAGCACCACGTGGATCATTACCAGGCCAAATGTCCAAATAATGAGAGGCTGTCCATGCGGAATAAACTGTGGCAAAAAAGAGACATAGAAAATACCCATTTTCGGGTTCAGCACATTGCCTAACATGCCACGAATGAACCAGTTCTGCTTTTTATCTTCATCGGCAACAGAAAAAACAGCGGTACGCGGGCGAAAGAGCATATTCAGTCCCAGCCAGCATAAATAGGCAGCACCACAATATTTAAGAATGGCGTACGCGAGCTCCGATACCGCAACTAATGCCCCAAGGCCAAAAGCAACGGCGGCTCCCCAAATAAGACAACCGGTGTTAATGCCGAAGGCGGCTTTAAATGCCTGACTACGTCCCTCCACTGCGGCAGTACGTAAAATTAGCGCGGTATCGAGACCCGGTGTGAGCGTAAGCAGTGTCGCCGCAAAGGTAAAAGCAATCAAACTATCGATAACAGACATTGCGCATTCACCTTTTTAAGAACCCTATAAAAAACTGTGGGCACCATGAAGGTGCCCATGATCATCAGAACCCGTAAAAATCAAAAACTAACGCATTGCGATGCCGATTTAGGATACACTTTCTAATCGAGTGGATACGCATATTGCGACGGGACTGCCCTTCCAGCCAGCGCGCTTTGCGACGACTGGTCTGTCGTGACATGCGCCAGCGCCCCACTTCCGTTCTACTACGCTTCATTTTTACGACTCTTTCCTGAAACAGAAGCCCCATTATAAACCCTGGTCGCCACCAGACCACCCCTTTTCAGCGCCGTTTTTATTTGCCAGATGAGTCCTTATGCGTAAACTCCTTATATCAGATTTTCAAAAGGATTTTTTGTTATGACAACCTTCTACACGGTTGTGAGTTGGCTGATCATTTTGGGCTACTGGCTGCTCATCGCAGGTGTGACGCTTCGCATCCTGATGAAGCGCCGGGCGGTCCCCTCTGCCATGGCGTGGCTACTGATTATTTATATTCTCCCTCTGGTGGGAATTATTGCTTATCTTTCCGTTGGGGAACTACATCTTGGCAAACGCCGGGCAGAACGCGCTCGTGCGATGTGGCCATCCACCGCCAAGTGGTTAAAAGACCTTAAGACCTATCATCATATTTTCGCTACTGAAAACAGCAGCGTTGCCACTTCACTGTTCAAACTCTGCGAACGGCGTCAGGGCATTGCGGGCGTGAAAGGGAATCAACTCCAGCTTCTGACCTCCTCAGACGACGTTATGCAGGCATTAATCCGCGACATTCAGCTTGCCCGCCATAACATCGAGATGGTGTTTTATATCTGGCAGCCGGGGGGAATGGCCGATCAGGTCGCTGAATCCTTGATGGCTGCCGCCCGGCGCGGCGTACATTGCCGCTTAATGCTTGATTCAGCGGGCAGCGTAGCCTTTTTTCGCAGTCCGTGGGCCGATATGCTGCGCAACTCAGGGATTGAAGTGGTTGAGTCGCTAAAAGTTAATCTGATGCGTGTCTTTTTGCGTCGGATGGACCTGCGCCAGCACCGTAAGATGATCCTCATCGATAATTACATCGCTTATACCGGCAGTATGAATATGGTGGATCCTCGTTTCTTCAAACAGGATGCTGGCGTCGGTCAATGGGTCGATTTGATGGCTCGCATGGAAGGCCCGGTTTCTACCGCGATGGGAATCGTCTACTCCTGCGACTGGGAAATAGAGACCGGTAAACGCATCCTCCCACCGCCGCCCGATGCCAATATCATGCCGTTCGAGCAGGCCAGCGGACACACCATCCACACCATCGCCTCCGGTCCGGGGTTCCCGGAAGACCTTATTCACCAGGCGTTGTTGACCGCGGTTTATGCCTCGCGCGAATACCTGATTATGACGACCCCCTACTTCGTCCCCAGCGATGATCTTCTGCATGCCATTTGTACCGCCGCGCAGCGAGGCGTGGACGTCAGCATTATCCTGCCGCGTAAGAATGACTCGGTGCTTGTTGGCTGGGCCAGTCGGGCCTTTTTCACCGAGCTACTGGCTGCGGGGGTAAAAGTCTATCAGTTTGAAGGTGGGCTTCTGCATACTAAAAGCGTGCTGGTCGATGGCGAGTTAAGCCTGGTGGGAACAGTGAACCTTGATATGCGTAGTCTGTGGCTTAATTTCGAGATTACGCTGGTTATTGACGATACCGGGTTTGGCAGCGATCTGGCCGCCGTTCAGGATGATTATATCTCGCGTTCTCGCTTACTGGACGCGCGTCTGTGGGTTAAACGTCCGTTCTGGCACCGGATTGCAGAACGACTGTTTTACTTCTTTAGCCCATTGCTGTAAAACGTGCCCAAATGATATTAAACAGGTAGTCATTATGGAAATGGATCTGAACAACCGCCTGAGCGAAGACGAAACGCTGGAGCAGGCTTACGATATTTTTCTCGAACTTGCGGCGGATAATCTCGATCCGGCAGACATCATTCTGTTCAATCTTCAGTTTGAAGAGCGTGGCGGTGCGGAATTGTTTGATCCAGGTGAAGACTGGCAAGAGCACGTTGATTACGATCTAAATCCGGACTTTTTCGCAGAAGTGGTCATTGGCCTGGCGGATAGTGACGGTGGCGAAATCAATGATGTATTTGCCCGCGTACTGCTCTGTCGAGAGAAAGACCATAAGTTGTGCCATATTCTCTGGCGCGAGTGATGGTAAAAAGAAAAGGCTGACTTTCGTCAGCCTTTTTCATTTAGAGCGGGTCGACCTTAAGACAGGAGACCGCGTGACGGAAACTTCCTTCCAGAACCGGGCGCGTTTGTGCGCACTCGGGGCCAGCAATCGGGCAACGCGTGCGGAACACGCAGCCTGATGGCGGATTGATTGGCGAAGGCAAATCCCCTTCCAGCAATTGAATCTGCTTATTCTTTTCCAGATCCGGGTCCGGAATCGGTACGGCAGACATCAATGCTTTGGTATAAGGGTGCTGTGGATTGTGGTACACCTCGTCATAGGTTCCCAGCTCTACAGCATGGCCAAGATACATTACCAGAACACGATCGGAGATGTGCTTCACCACCGCCAGGTCGTGGGCGATAAAAATCAGCGACAACCCCATTTCCCGCTGCAGTTTTTGCAGCAAGTTGACTACCTGCGCCTGGATAGACACATCCAGGGCGGAAACCGGTTCGTCACAGATAATCAACTTCGGTTCGAGGATCAGCGCACGCGCAATACCGATACGCTGACACTGGCCGCCGGAGAACTCGTGCGGGTAGCGGTTAATCAGGTTTGGCAGCAGGCCCACTTTCATCATCATGGCTTTGACGCGGTCACGCACTTCCTGACGCGGCATTTTCGGATGATACGTACGCAGCGGTTCTGCAATGATTTCACCAATCGTCATACGCGGGTTCAGGGATGCCAGCGGGTCCTGGAAAATCATCTGAATGTCACTGCGCACATCGCGCCACTCATCAGGCTTCATACCGAGCAAATCTTTGCCCAGCCAGGCCACTTTACCGTCGGTGGCTTTGACCAAACCAATAATCGCACGGGCAAAAGTCGATTTCCCACAACCGGACTCGCCCACGACCCCCAGGGTTTCCCCTTCATACAAACGAAGCGTGACGCCGTCTACCGCTTTCAGTGTTTTGGATGGCTGCCAGAACCATTGCTTGCCGTCTTTAATGTCGAAATGGACTTTCAGGTCAGCAATTTCAAGGAGTACTTTTCTTTCTTCAGTAACGGCATTCATACCAGTTCCTCCACCGGCTTAAAGCAGGCGCGCAAACGTCCCGGGGCAAACTCCTCCAGCGGCGGAGCACTGTTACAGATTTCCATCGCATGCGGGCAACGCGGCTGAAACGGACACCCTTTTGGCAACCGCAACAGGTTCGGCGGGTTACCGGGGATGGTCAGCAGCTCTTCACCTTCGGCGTCAAGGCGCGGTACAGCATTGAGCAGACCGATAGAATAGGGATGTGCCGGGTGGTAGAACACATCGCGCGCCACCCCGTATTCCATGGTACGCCCGGCGTACATGACCAGCACTTTGTCACAGATGCCCGCAACAACGCCGAGATCGTGGGTAATCATGATAATGGCGGTGTTGAATTCGCGCTTAAGTTCGTTGAGCAACGTCATGATCTGCGCCTGCACGGTCACATCCAGGGCGGTGGTCGGTTCGTCGGCAATCAGCAGCTTTGGTCGACACATTAGCGCCATGGCAATCATCACGCGCTGGCGCATCCCGCCGGAGAACTCATGCGGATACATCTTCATACGCTTACGCGCTTCCGGCATTTTCACCGCGTCTAGCATTTTGACTGACTCTTCAAACGCTTCGGCCTTACTCATACCTTTATGCAACATCAGCACTTCCATTAACTGCTCGCCGACCCGCATATAGGGATTTAGCGAGGTCATCGGATCCTGGAAAATCATGGAGATCTGTTCAGCACGCAGCTTATTCAGCGCATGTTCCGGCAAGTTCAGGATCTCTTTGCCATTGAATTTCGCCGAACCACCAATACGCCCATTCGATGCCAACAGTCCCATCAGTGCAAATGCGGTCTGAGATTTACCCGAACCAGATTCACCCACGATACCCAGCGTCTCACCGGCGCGCAGGCTGAAATTCAGGTCGTTTACCGCCGTAACGTCACCATCCGGCGTTTTAAAAGTTACTCGCAGATCGTTAACATCCAGAAGAATGTCCGAATGCTGCTGCGCCTGTGGCGCCAATGAGGTTTCATGCTTGCTCACAACAGCACTCCTTAACGATCTTTCGGGTCGAGGGCATCACGTAACCCATCGCCGATAAAGTTGAAACAGAATAGCGTCACCACCAGGAAGCCTGCCGGAAACAACAACAGCCACGGGGAAACTTCCATTGAGTTCGCGCCATCGCTGAGCAAAGCGCCCCAACTGCTTAACGGTTCTTGCGTCCCCAGGCCAAGGAAACTGAGGAAAGATTCAAACAGAATCATGCTCGGTACTAACAGCGAGGCATACACCACCACCACGCCCAGCACGTTCGGAACGATATGGCGAATCACGATATTGCCAGTCGATACACCGCCGACCTGAGCAGCCTCGATAAACTCTTTGCGTTTGAGGCTGAGCGTTTGACCACGAACGATACGCGCCATATCCAGCCAGGAAACCATACCGATCGCCACAAAAATAAGCAGGATGTTTTGCCCGAAGAATGTCACCAGCAGGATGACGAAGAACATAAACGGGAAAGAGTTGAGGATCTCAAGCAGACGCATCATCACGGAGTCCACTTTACCGCCGAGGTAGCCGGACAGGGAGCCGTAAAGCGTCCCCAGGATAACCGCAACCAGCGCGGCTGCAATGCCGACCATCAGCGAAATACGTCCACCAATGGCAACGCGCACCAGCAGATCACGGCCGGATGAATCCGTACCAAAATAGTGCCCGGAGGTTGTATCAGGGGCGCTGGACATCATGCCCCAGTCCGTATCGAAGTAACTAAACTGCGACAGCATCGGCGCAAGGGCCACGAAGAGCGCGATAAATAACAACACCACCAGACTGGCGACCGCCGCGCGGTTGTGCATAAAGCGACGGCGAGCATCCTGCCAGAGACTGCGACCTTCTACTTCCAGTTTTTCACTGAAGTTTTCCAGCGCCTCGCTGTTTTTTTTACTTAACATCATGGCGTACTCCAGTGTTAATAACGAATTTTCGGATCGATAACGGCATACAGCACATCAACGATCGCGTTAAATAAAATAGTCAACGTCCCTACCAGTATGGTCAAACTTAATACCAGCGAGTAATCACGGTTTAATGCGCCATTCACAAACAGCTGACCGATACCCGGCAAACCATAAATCGTTTCGATAACCATCGAGCCGGTGATAATCCCGACAAAGGCAGGCCCCATATAGGAGAGCACAGGTAATAATGCCGGTTTAAGCGCATGGCGGAAAATAATGCGCCGCATCGGTAAGCCTTTCGCACGTGCGGTACGAATAAAGTTCGAATGCAGCACCTCTATCATTGAGCCACGTGTTATACGCGCAATGCTGGCGATATAGGCCAGAGACAATGCGACCATCGGCAGGATCATGAATTTTGGCGCGCCGCCATTCCATCCCCCGGCAGGTAACCATTTAAGCGTAATGGCGAATATCATCACCAGCAGTGGCGCAACCACGAAGCTCGGTATTACAACCCCGGTCATCGCCAGCCCCATCACGGAATAGTCCCATTTGGTATTTTGTTTCAGCGCGGCGATGACACCTGCGCTCACGCCAAAAATCACCGCCAGCAAAAATGCCGCAGCGCCTAACTTCGCGGACACGGGGAAGCTGGCAGCGACCAGATCATTCACCGTGTAATCTTTATATTTAAATGACGGCCCAAAATCACCGTGCGCAAGCTGTTTCAGATAGCTGGCGTATTGGGTCAGAATCGGATCGTTCAGATGATATTTCGCTTCGATGTTCGCCATGACTTCTGGCGGCAGCGTACGCTCACCGGTAAAAGGACTACCCGGCGCAAGGCGCATCATAAAGAATGAGATCGTGATAAGAATAAATAGCGTCGGAATCGCTTCCAGACAGCGACGTAGGATAAATTTCAACATTGCCCGTACCTTCTGGCCTGTGCCTTTGTAGTGCGATGAAATAAGACACTGTGGGGCAGGATGACCCTGCCCCACTCATTGCCATTAATGCTTGATAATATACAAGTTTTTAACGTAGATATTATCCATCGGGTCTTTACCGGTATAACCACCCACCCACGGTTTCACCAGACGGGCGTTCACGTAGTAATACACCGGGACGATCGCAGAGTCTTTATCAAGTTGCTGTTCAGCCTTGGTATAGAGCTCGGTGCGTTGCGCTTCGTCGGTAACTTGCAGCGTGTCGGCAATCAGCTTATCAAAGGCCGGGCTCTTATAGTGCGCGGTGTTGTTAGAGCTGTCAGACAGCATGGTATTCAGGAAGGATGTCGGTTCGTTATAGTCCGCACACCAGCCTGCACGCGCCACGTCAAAGGTGCCCTGATGACGGCTGTCAAGGAAGGTTTTCCATTCCTGGTTCTCCAGCTTGACGTCCACACCGAGGTTTTTCTTCCAGATAGAAGCAACGGCGATAGCCAGTTTTTTGTGCAGGTCAGACGTGTTGTACAGCAGGTTGAATGTCAGCGGTTTGTCAGCAGTGTAACCTGCTTCTGCCAGCAGTTTTTTCGCTTCTGCATTACGTTTGTCTTGTGACCACTTAAACCATTCCGGCTCAACCAGTTTTGCACCGTCAGTGTATGGCGGAGTGTAGCTGTATGCCGGCAAGTCACCCTGGTTTTTCACTTTGTTGACAATAATGTCACGATCAAGAGCCAGTTTCAGCGCGGTACGAACGCGAACGTCAGTGAACGGCGCTTTCTGGTTGTTGATTTCGTAGTAATAAGTACACAGATAGGGGTCAACGTGGACTTCTTTTGGAATTTCTTGTTTCAGTTTCTGGAACAGTTCAATCGGCATGTTGTTATAGGTCATGTCGATTTCACCGCTGCGATAGCGGTTAACGTCAGTCACTTCTGAGGAAATAGGCAGGTAAGTAACCTGATTGATCACGGTTTTCGCGTTATCCCAGTAATTGGTATTACGCTCAAGCACGATACGTTCGTTGACCACCCAATCTTTCAGTTTGTACGCGCCGTTAGTAACGATGTTCGCGGGCTGGGTCCATTTGTCACCGAATTTCTCGACAACGGCTTTCGGTACCGGGGAGACGGAAGGATGTACCAACAATTTGTAGAAGTAAGGAACCGGTTCGCTCAACGTCACTTCAAAAGTATTGTCATCAATCGCTTTTACGCCCAGGTCTGAGGTTGGTTTTTTACCGGCGATGATGTCATCGATATTCGCAATGTGACCATATTGCAGGTAGCTGGCGTATGGGGATGCAGTTTTTGGGTCTGCCAGACGCTGCCAGCTATAGACAAAGTCGTGTGCCGTAACCGGCGAACCATCGGACCATTTCGCATCTTTACGTAGATGGAAAGTCCAGACTTTAAAGTCTTTGTTTTCCCACTTTTCAGCAACACCCGCGCTCGGATGGCCTTCAACGTCTGATACTAACAGACCTTCAAACAAATCGCGGCTGACGTTCGATTCCGGCACGCCTTCAATTTTATGCGGATCAAGCGACTGTACTTCAGAGCCGTTATTACGAACCAGCGTTTGCTTCTCTGCCAGTTGAACGCCAGCAGGAACATCCGCCGCCATGGCTACGTTACCTGCAATTAGCGCGGTGAGAATTCCAGCCGCTACGAGACTTTTTTTTGTGATAATGGACATTGTGTTGATACTCCACTCATTATAATTACTGACATTAATGCCAGCCTGTTTTGTCCCCTGAGGGGGGCCTGTACAGCGCAGGAGCTTTTGGCTGCTGTCAGGCATCGTTTACTGCTTGCTATCACCGACTTTATTTCTTACAAGCCGCTCGGATGGCGCCCTTACGTCGATTTCATCTACGTCTCCCCTGTCGAGACGCATGTTACTTTTGCATGACGAGATTTTTATTTGAAAATAATTCTCATCTGCGCGTGTTCTTATTGCAAATATAGGGCCGGAAAGTACCAAATGGCCCATTCCGTCGCCAATACAATTTGCAAATTTGTTAACTAATTCTCTTTTATTAGCGCTTCTATCAGTACTGCAAGAACTTACAGTCATGCGCTAAGAAAAAATTAGTCTTTTCAATCAGGCAGATAGATAGTAATTCATCGTCGTTGTTACATTTGCAATACGATTGCGTATTTTTTGCACAAAAAATCAACATTCGATTATTATCTAGCACATTTGTCTGCCTGAGCGAAGAAATTACTAATATCATTTCAATTATCTGACAGCAAGCCCCAGAGTATCGTGTGAGGGAAATAACAGTGTTGATGGATGAATTTATCGCCAGGCGGTAATGCAACAAAATGTAATTAACTGAAATTTAAGGTTTTATTTAAATCATGTTGATTTATTATATTTATGGTTTTTTCTGACTTTAGTTATATGATTTGCTGATAATGCTGCGTTTCCAACGCCCTGCGCAGCATTATTTTCGCCTCAGGCAAGTTAGTGCAGTAACCCCGGAAATATTCCTTTTACGCCAGCAACGATAAATTCAATACCCAGCGCCATGAGCAATAAGCCCATGATACGGGTTATCACGTTAATCCCGGTTTGGCCAAGAAGACGTACCAGCCAGGGTGCGATGCGAAACACACCCCACGAACAAAAAGCAAAAAGGGCTATTGCGACTGAAAACCCAGCGAGGTATTCCACGCTGTGGTAACGCGTTCCCCAGACAATTGTCGAACTGATTGCACCCGGCCCTGCCATTAAAGGTAAGGCGAGAGGCACAACGCCAATACTCTCTCTGATCGCAGTTTCTGATTTCTCCTGTTTATTCTGTTTATCTTCCCCCAGCTTACCGCTGATCATCGACATCGCGATGGTTACCACCAGAATCCCGCCGGCAATACGAAATGAATCAATTGAAATACCGAACAACTGAAGAATCGCATCACCCAGAAAAAGTGATGTCCAGAGAATGATGGCAACAGAAAGGTTAGCAGTCAGATTGGTTTTATTCCGCGCCCCGGCAGTTTGATAGCTGGTCATACTGATAAAGACAGGGATGATACCGATGGGGTTTACCAACGCGAACAGGCCGATGAAAAACTTAAACCAGGTTGGAAAGTCAAACAATGTTTGAGTCACAGAGTGCTCCGCAGCAGTGCAAGGCAAAAAGAAAGAAGGTATGTAAACAATAAGACCCTGCTAAATATACGATTATTTGTAGCATATCTCACCCTAAATCCTGTCATCTTCCCTACATCCTGGCATGTTATGCATTTGTACTAATTATGATAATGTTAGCTAGCGCCGCCCTTTTATCATTAACATTTGATACAAATGCCCAAAAATAGCCTGCTGAAAGGTGTCAGCTTTGCTGTAACTTGATTTAGATCACGTAATCGGTACTCAGAAGTGAGTACTCTTGGAGACGTCGTCAGGGAGTAGAACCATCTGTTTTAATGATGTTTCGTTGAGGCTCTTTCAGTAAATCAGTTAGGTTGGGCGAGGCGTTAACTACTTGTTTTTCTGTAATTTACGCAACCTGCACCCGGTCTGTCTATACTGTCGTTTCGGACAGCTGGTTTACTAAAAGAGTTTAACATTATCAGGAGAGCATTATGGCTGTTACTAATGTCGCTGAACTTAACGCACTCGTCGAACGTGTGAAGAAAGCCCAGCGTGAATATGCCAACTTTACTCAAGAGCAAGTTGACAAGATCTTCCGCGCCGCCGCCCTGGCTGCCGCTGATGCCCGTATCCCTCTCGCTAAAATGGCTGTTGCCGAATCAGGCATGGGTATCGTCGAAGATAAAGTGATTAAAAACCACTTTGCTTCTGAATATATCTACAACGCCTATAAAGATGAGAAAACCTGCGGCGTCCTTGAGGAAGATGACACTTTTGGTACCATCACCATCGCTGAACCTATCGGTATTATCTGCGGTATTGTTCCGACGACTAACCCAACTTCTACTGCAATCTTCAAGTCACTGATTAGCCTGAAGACCCGTAACGCCATTATTTTCTCCCCACACCCACGTGCTAAAGATGCAACGAACAAAGCGGCTGATATCGTTCTGCAGGCGGCTATCGCTGCGGGCGCACCAAAAGATCTGATTGGCTGGATTGACCAACCGTCTGTTGAACTGTCTAACGCTTTAATGCACCACCCTGACATCAACCTGATCCTCGCGACCGGCGGCCCAGGCATGGTGAAGGCAGCATACAGCTCCGGTAAACCGGCTATCGGCGTAGGCGCAGGCAATACCCCAGTTGTCATCGACGAAACTGCAGATATCAAACGTGCTGTCGCCTCTGTTCTGATGTCCAAAACCTTCGACAACGGCGTTATCTGTGCTTCCGAACAGTCTGTTGTGGTTGTTGATTCTGTTTACGACGCGGTTCGCGAACGTTTTGCTACCCACGGCGGCTACCTGCTGCAGGGTAAAGAGCTGAAAGCTGTTCAGGACATTATCCTGAAAAATGGCGCGTTGAACGCCGCTATCGTTGGTCAACCGGCATACAAAATCGCTGAACTTGCAGGTTTCACTGTTCCGGCAACGACCAAAATTTTGATCGGCGAAGTGACTGTTGTTGACGAAAGCGAACCGTTCGCTCACGAAAAACTGTCCCCGACTCTGGCGATGTACCGCGCTAAAGATTTCGACGATGCGGTAGAAAAAGCAGAGAAACTGGTTGCCATGGGCGGTATCGGTCATACCTCTTGCTTGTACACCGACCAGGATAACCAGCCGGCTCGCGTGCAGAAATTCGGCGCGGAAATGAAAACCGCACGTATTCTGATCAACACCCCAGCCTCTCAGGGTGGTATCGGCGACCTTTATAACTTCAAACTCGCTCCTTCCCTGACTCTGGGTTGTGGTTCCTGGGGTGGTAACTCCATCTCTGAAAACGTTGGTCCGAAACACCTGATCAACAAGAAAACCGTTGCTAAGCGAGCTGAAAACATGTTGTGGCACAAACTTCCGAAATCTATCTACTTCCGCCGTGGCTCTCTGCCAATCGCGCTGGATGAAGTGATTACTGATGGTCACAAACGCGCGCTGATCGTGACTGACCGCTTCCTGTTCAACAACGGCTATGCAGACCAGATCACTTCTGTACTGAAAGCGGCTGGCGTAGAAACAGAAGTCTTCTTCGAAGTTGAAGCTGACCCGACACTGACTATCGTACGTAAAGGCGCAGAGCTGGCGAACTCTTTCAAACCTGACGTGATCATCGCGCTGGGTGGTGGTTCCCCGATGGATGCGGCAAAAATCATGTGGGTAATGTACGAGCATCCGGAAACCCATTTCGAAGAACTGGCGCTGCGCTTTATGGATATCCGTAAACGTATCTACAAGTTCCCGAAAATGGGTGTGAAAGCGAAAATGGTTGCTATCACCACCACTTCCGGTACGGGTTCAGAAGTCACACCGTTCGCTGTGGTAACTGACGATGCGACTGGCCAGAAATATCCGCTGGCAGACTATGCTCTGACTCCGGACATGGCGGTTGTCGACGCGAATCTGGTCATGGACATGCCGAAATCACTGTGTGCATTCGGTGGTCTGGATGCGGTAACCCACGCGCTGGAAGCTTATGTTTCTGTACTGGCGTCTGAGTTCTCCGATGGTCAGGCTCTGCAGGCTCTGAAATTGCTGAAAGAAAACCTGCCAGCGTCCTACCATGAAGGTTCTAAAAACCCGATTGCACGTGAGCGTGTACATAGTGCCGCTACCATCGCGGGCATCGCGTTTGCGAACGCCTTCCTCGGTGTGTGTCACTCCATGGCGCATAAACTGGGTTCGCAGTTCCATATCCCGCACGGTCTGGCCAACGCCCTGTTGATCGCGAACGTTATCCGCTATAACGCGAATGACAACCCGACTAAACAGACTGCTTTCAGCCAGTACGACCGTCCGCAGGCTCGCCGCCGTTATGCAGAAATCGCTGATCACCTGGGTCTGACTTCTGTCGGTGACCGCACTGCTGCGAAAATCGAGAAACTGCTGGCATGGCTGGAAACCATTAAAGCTGAACTGGGCATTCCTAAGTCAATCCGTGAAGCAGGCGTTCAGGAAGCTGACTTCCTTGCTCATGTTGACAAACTGTCCGAAGATGCGTTCGATGACCAGTGTACCGGTGCTAACCCGCGTTACCCGCTGATCTCCGAGCTGAAACAGATCCTGCTGGATACCTACTACGGACGTGAGTTCAAAGAAGGCGCAACAGCAGAAGTGAAAGCAGAAGCGGTTAAAACGGATAAAGCAGACAAAAAAGCGAAGAAAACCGCTTAATTGTCCTGTCCAGCATAACCCGTCTGATGGCTAACCCCTGTCAACGAAGATGATCGGTTAACGGTCCGGCGGGTTGACGATAAAAGCCTCATCAATTCTTTGATGGGGCTTTTTTATATTTGCTATCCGGCTTAACGCTACCCCGAGTTCTCAGCGCCCTCCTCGCTTTCCTGCTATCAGATGCCACTTCTGCAGAATGGGTGTCTCAATCCCTATCCGTAAGCGTAAACGTCCCAGAAGCATGCATTGCGTGGCTGATGGTGAGAGCAGGTCAGTGAATTCGCACGTCCTGATGCATCTGAGCATGCATGAGGCTGGAATAAAGTAAAAGCGGGTACAGCATGCGGGAAAAAAATTGTCAGGCCGTGTGCCCTGATGTCGCGATAACGCCCGTTAGCCCGACAATCAGGGTAAATACGCCAGGCGATGCGGACAGCGTCCCAGGCGCAGAGTCTGATACTTGTGAGCTCTGGCCTGTTGGCAGTTTCTTTATGTCTGTAATCAATCAGGAGAGCGCGTAGACATACAGGAGCATTACCCTCTTATACGCGCCTGAATAGCGGCCAGAGAGCCTTCTGCGAGCGCCTCTTTATAATGTTTGCGGCAAACAGACACATAGCGCTCATTACCACCAATAACGACTTGCTCACCCTCATTATATGGTCGACCGGCTTGATCAAGTCGCAGCACCATGCTGGCTTTACGCCCGCAGAAACAGATAGTTTTTAGTTCGACCAGTTTATCTGACCACGCCAGAAGATATTGGCTGCCGATAAACAACTCGCCGCGGAAATCCGTTCGTAATCCATAACAGAGCACGGGAATATCAAGTTCATCGACGACCTCGGACAACTGATATACCTGCTGGCGGGATAAAAATTGACTTTCATCAACTAAAACGCAGTGGATAGGCTCGCGCTGATGCTCTGCATTAATTTCATCTTTAAGGGATGTGTTTTGGTTAAAAAGACGCGCTGGCGATGATAAACCAATTCGAGAACTTACCTTCCCTGCACCAAAGCGGTCATCAATTTCCGCTGTATAGACCAGCGTCCGCATGCCACGTTCCTGATAATTGTAGGAAGACTGCAGTAAAGCCGTGGATTTTCCGGCATTCATCGCTGAGTAGTAGAAATAAAGTTGCGCCATTGCCCGCAAGCCCCCAATCAAAGTGTGATATTCCTCAGCAGGATTGTATCATATTTTAACTTGCCTCCCGGAATGCCGAACGCACACTTTACTTAGCTTCCTGACATGATTTCGTTGATATACTTCACGCTATTTCCCTGCGCAAGCTGTTGCTGCCAAAGAAACAAACAATAAGCGTACCGCGTCTTGCCTGGGTATAAAAAACAAGAAATTTCAGCGCCAGGCACAAGAAATTATTAATGTTTTATGCAAAACGATGCTGTTGTGAACACTAATAAAAAAGGTTGATATTTATCCATCGAAACTATAATTCGTATGAGATTAATCAGTTAAAAACGCCGATTAAACACCTGAACCGTTTGGGTGATAATGCTTTCAATATGGCTTTTTTGTGCGGTTCCGCAAGAAAAATTTAAGTTAGCGGTTTTTAAAAATGAGGTAAATAAAGAGGAAATTTGAATTCCTTACATTCTCACCTATTGCACTACTCAAATTAACGCTCTATTATTAGCTCAACAAACCACCCCAATATAAGTTTGAGATTACTACAATGAGCGAAGCACTTAAAATTCTGAACAACATCCGTACTCTTCGTGCGCAGGCAAGAGAATGCACTCTGGAAACGCTCGAAGAAATGCTGGAAAAATTAGAAGTGGTCGTTAACGAGCGTCGTGAAGAAGAAAGCGCTGCAGCTGCTGAAATCGAAGAACGTACTCGTAAACTGCAGCAATATCGCGAAATGCTGATTGCTGACGGTATTGATCCGAATGAACTGCTGAACAGCATGGTCGCTGCTAAAACCGGAACTAAAGCTAAACGCGCTGCACGTCCGGCTAAATATAGCTACGTTGACGAAAACGGCGAAACTAAAACCTGGACCGGCCAGGGCCGCACCCCGGCAGTAATCAAAAAAGCGATGGACGAACAAGGTAAACAACTGGAAGACTTCCTGATCCAGGAATAATCCTAAGCCTTTATGAAAAATCCCGCCAATGGCGGGATTTTTTTTAACCCGTTTTTTTACCCTTGTTGCGAAGCAATATTGCATAGCGGTGAAGATAAGCGTGCATTGCTGATGATTTTTGCTCACCTACATTCCCGTATTGATATTCCCTCTTAGCGCAAAGATCTCTCACGGCGCATGGTCAACCATCCCGAAGATGCCTGATGGCAATAAAAAAGCCGGAGTGATAAGCATCAATCCGGCTTTATTCCTTACGACTAAAGCAGGTTATGCTTTAGCGACACCGATAACATCTTCGAGCCAGGCTTTAAATTCTTTGCCAAGTACGTTATGGCGAATACCATATTCTACGAAAGCCTGCATATAACCCAGCTTATTACCGCAATCATGGCTTTTGCCTTTCATATGGTAAGCTTCGACGGTTTCTTTCTCGATAAGCATATCGATAGCGTCGGTCAACTGGATCTCGTCACCGGCTCCCGGAGGCGTTTTAGCCAGCAGCGGCCAAATCTCTTCGCTGAGGACGTAACGGCCTACAACGGCCAGATTAGACGGCGCGACGTTCGCTTTCGGTTTTTCTACCACGCCGACCATCGGTACACTGTCACCCGGTTTGAGTTCTGCGCCTTTACAGTCAACAACACCGTATGCAGTGACATCTGCAACAGGCTCAACCATAATCTGGCTGGCACCGGTTTCATCGAAACGCTTGATCATTTCAGCCAGGTTATCCTGCGAAAGATCGGACTCGAATTCATCCAGAATGACATCCGGCAGAATCACCGCAACTGGCTCATTACCTACAACCGGATGCGCGCACAGCACCGCGTGTCCAAGCCCTTTAGCCAGGCCCTGACGGACCTGCATAATGGTGACATGCGGCGGGCAAATAGCCTGCACTTCTTCCAGCAGTTGGCGTTTCACGCGTTTTTCCAGCATTGCTTCAAGTTCAAAGCTGGTATCGAAGTGGTTTTCGATCGAATTTTTCGACGAATGCGTAACCAGAACAATTTCGGTAATACCCGCAGCGATACACTCATTCACGACATACTGAATTAATGGCTTATCAACCAACGGTAACATTTCTTTAGGAATAGCCTTTGTCGCCGGCAGCATCCTGGTTCCCAATCCCGCAACCGGGATAACTGCTTTAGTCACTCTCGAATTTATGGCAGCCATTGAAAATCTCCTGGTCTGTTCACGCTTTGAGCATGTTCATGAATTAATTCGCATCTGAGTATATCAGTACCATCGTAATGAGCTGGTCTGAAAAGGACGCTATAACGTTTAATTAGGATTAATACGCAAAACTGTGGCGATAGTACCACTCGCTTTAAAAAGGAGGTAAAGCTATCTGCGGAATACGTTGCGATTGCTCATTCCGCAGACAACATTAAACGCAGACGGCCACCAGCTCCCCACACCTGACATTGCCAGGCGTCGCACCGTTGGCTCAATTGGTTCAGATAAGTATTTCCTAATGTGCCCAGCGGTACACCGTTACTGATTTGAATTTGGTGTTCACCGGTATTTAATGTGGCGTTAAGGCCTGCCGACACTAAAATAAGGTTCTTTAATTCGCTATGATAATACCCAACCAGCAGAGGAAACTGTCCTGGCAAATTTGCCTGACGCAGTAACTGATTTACCTGCTTGAGCAAACTGCCCATCTCGGGAAGTTTTTGGTGTTGATGTGACAACTGTTCCTGAAGTAAGCCGTTGAACAGCGCCCGCAGTAATAATGCCGCCAGAACGCCATTATTCCCTGCCCGTGTCACATCAAGGCAATAAAAGGCCAGATCGCGCGATGATATTGGCGCGATATCAAGTACCAGTCCTGGCTGATCGGCCGAAACCAACTGGCGGTAATTAACCCGACAGCCCGACATCTTCTGCTGAACCGGTGGCTGTAATTCTTGTAAAAGTTTGGCAGCCGCCTGCGGGTTTTCTACCAGCGCATCCCAATCCTGAAACAAACGCTCTTCTTCTTCGACACGCGAATTAAACATATTGGGATAGAGACAGGCAAACACGGTCTCTTTGAGACGATTAAGATCTTTAACTGGCTTAAGTAAAACGTCCTGCACGCCTAAACGCAGCGCTTTCGCAATATCTGCCATGTTATCGGTCGCGGAAATGACGAGCACCGGCATTTGATCGCCTTTATTGCGCAAATGTTCGACAAGTTTAAGGCCATTCATTCTCGGCATGGCAATATCGCAAATCATGAGATCCGGCGAGGCATTTTCCAGCTGTTCGAGCGCTGAGACACCATCATCCGCGACCAGTGTTTCCGCTCCCAGAGATGAGAGCCAGGAATCCAGCAGCGAGCGGAAGACGGGTTCGTCTTCAACGATCAATATCTGTTTTCCTGCTAACGGCTGCGTCATCTTATCTCCCCTGCCCGACGATAATTAAATAGTGGCATGATCTATCAATAATCGCCTGTCAGAATTTGCTGAACTCGAATAAAAAAACATACTTAGTCTATTGTCCTTACCAACGGTAGTAGTTCATCTATTTTCTTTTCAACAGCAAGTTGCCCCGCCGCGATTGCTGCCTCTGCCCGATGGAAATCAAGTGTCGAAATTTGCGGACACATTGGCTGTATTAAAATATCGGGGGGATCGCCAGCCATTCGGTTTCGCTTAAGCCGATTCTCAAGCACCTGAATGGATGTGGTCATGATTTCCATTGCCGTTGGTGCAACAACAGTGCGACGGGCCGTCATTTTACTCAGTCTGTCCCGTAGGCGTTCATGCCAGCGCAAGTCGTCACTCTCCACCTCTTCTTGCGCATCTTCCATTAATGTTGTCGACACTAAATCCTGTTGCATCAAATGCGCATCATGTTGCAGGTCAACCGCAATAACGATATCTGCTCCCAGTGCGCGCGTCAGAGAAACAGGAACCGGATTCACCACTGCGCCATCAACCAGCCAATAACCATTATGGGCAACGGGTGACATCAGACCGGGCATACTGCACGAGGCACGCACCGCGAGATGAAGATCACCCTCGGTAAACCATAGCTCTCGCCCGGTACTGAGGTTGGTTGCTACCGCACCGAATTTCAACTGACAATCAGTGAAAAGCGCATCTGGCAGGACCTGTCGATAGTGGTTAAAAACGCGTTCGCCGCGTAATAATCCACCGCGACGCCACGATGGGTCCATCAGCTTGAGGACGTCCCAGTAACTGAAAGAGCGCACCCACGCTTCCAGTTCAGGGAGTTTGTTGCAGGCATAGGCGGCACCCACAAGGGAACCAATAGAGCACCCCGCCACAACGTCAATCTTGATCCCTGCATGTTGCAATGCCTTTATCACACCGATGTGTGACCAGCCTCTGGCGGCGCCTGATCCCAGCGCCAACCCAATTTTAACCGTTCTCATTACCTGGATTTTTGTCCCCCGGAACGACTGGCGTAGCCACAACGCTACAGCTCAGTTAACATAACGCTACTCTGGCTTATAGTGCCGTTATTTTTGTACAGGAAGCCGATTTTGTCTCAACTCTGTCCCTGTGGTAGCGCAGTCGAGTATAGCCTATGTTGTCAGCCTTATCTGTCTGGCGCACAGGTTGCGCCAGATCCATCACATCTTATGCGCTCCCGTTACAGCGCGTTTGTGATGAAAGATGCCAACTATTTAGTTAGCACCTGGCATCCGGATTGTCATGCCGCCACCTTTCGTCCGGAAATTGAAGCCGGCTTCGACCGTACCCAATGGCTGGGTTTGACGGTGTTCGAGCATGCCAGCGGAAAAAACGACACAGAAGGTTACGTCAGTTTTATTGCCCGTTTCAATGAGGATGGCAAAGCGGGAGCAATTATTGAACGTTCCAGATTCTTAAAGGAGAACGGCCGGTGGTATTATATTGACGGCACACGTCCGCAATTTGGCCGTAACGATCCGTGTCCGTGCGGGTCTGGCAAGAAATTCAAAAAGTGCTGCGGGCAATACGCCCAGCGATAATTCATAGCAAACACCATCAACAGGATTTACCCGGCAATGCATTCATTACAACGTAAAGTATTACGCACCATTTGCCCTGACCAGAAAGGTCTCATCGCGCGGATTACTAACATTTGTTACAAACACGAACTTAATATCGTGCAAAACAACGAGTTTGTTGATCACCGCACCGGTCGCTTTTTCATGCGTACCGAGCTGGAAGGTATTTTTAACGACTCAACACTGCTGGCCGACCTGGACAGCGCGCTGCCGGAAGGCTCTGTTCGTGAACTGAACCCTGCAGGGCAGCGTCGCGTGGTCATTCTGGTGACGAAAGAGGCGCACTGTCTTGGCGACTTATTAATGAAAGCCAATTACGGCGGGCTGGATATTGAGATTGCGGCAGTCATCGGCAACCATGAGACGCTGCGTTCCCTGGTAGAACGTTTTGATATCCCGTTTGAACTGGTCAGCCATGAAGGACTCACCCGTGAAGAGCACGATGATCTGATGGCGCAAGCCATTGAAGCGCATCAACCGGATTATGTGGTTTTAGCGAAGTATATGCGCGTACTGACGCCGGGCTTTGTCTCCCGTTTTCCGAATAAGATTATCAACATCCACCATTCGTTCCTGCCGGCATTTATCGGCGCGCGCCCTTACCACCAGGCCTATGAGCGCGGGGTAAAAATCATCGGCGCGACGGCACATTACGTAAACGATAATCTGGACGAAGGTCCGATTATCATGCAGGACGTGATTCACGTGGATCACACTTACACTGCCGAGGACATGATGCGTGCAGGTCGCGATGTTGAAAAGAATGTCTTAAGCCGCGCGCTATATCAGGTACTGGCGCAACGTGTCTTCGTTTACGGTAACAGAACGATTATTCTTTAATCGCTAACGAAATGAATTGATTAGCTTTAATCCGTTACGGATGAAAAGTACACAAACGGTTCAGTTTCGTTGAAGGAAAGCTTTACAGCGGCGCGTCATTTGATATGATGCGCCCCGCTTCCCGAAACGGAGGCAGGCCAGTATAAGCATTACCCCGTGGTGGGGTTCCCGAGCGGCCAAAGGGAGCAGACTGTAAATCTGCCGTCATCGACTTCGAAGGTTCGAATCCTTCCCCCACCACCATTATTCACTACTGCAATGTAGTAACTCCGATGAGCGTTCGCGAAGTTTGCACTTGTCGGGAAGGGTGAGAACCTTCGATTAAGGTTCGCGTCGAGCGAAAGCGAGACAACGTTGCCGCAGGCAACGGCCCGAAGGGTGAGGCGCGAAGCGACGAATAATCCTTCCCCCACCACCATTCTTAAAGCAGCACCCAATAATATGAATTGCCCCTGGTGGGGTTCCCGAGCGGCCAAAGGGAGCAGACTGTAAATCTGCCGTCATCGACTTCGAAGGTTCGAATCCTTCCC